>Ga0209149_1001135_pt1 | contig 12894 bp, 9 predicted proteins | sample WorMetTyACAVOLI2_FD_187423 | JGI IMG/M metagenome (GOLD analysis project Ga0209149, IMG submission 187423) | Marine gutless worms symbiont microbial communities from Max Planck institute for Marine Microbiology, Germany - Olavius algarvensis... ... | reverse complement strand
TACCCTTCTACTGATTTTGTTTACGGCAGATGCCACGCCCGGGTACTTTGAAGATAAGTAGGCGCAATATTAGAAGTCGACCGCCAGTCCCCGTACGGGACTAATTTTTCAAAATGTCTACAGGGCTGTGTGAATTAATGTAACATGCAGCCTGCTCTGTTTGCAAATTTTGTGCATTAATTGATTTTGTTTTCTGCCAGTGATTGCAGTTTGCTTCTGAAGATAATCATAGTAATAGTCTGTTATAATGTCTGTATGTGGTTGTAAGAAGGTGCTGTACTGAAGCTGCTTGTATGCAGTGTGCCAGTGCCTATCACATACGAATATATGTGTATTTAAAAACTGCTAAATTTATCGTATCTTTGTCGATGAGTTAATAATATTGATTACACCATCTGTAACATTGGAGAATGTGGAGCGATAGTTATAAGTTATAATCAATTAAGCAACGTGAAGAAGTTGTGTGCAGGCGTTGGAATACTGTCACAGTCAGGGCATCATGCATCGAGATATCAAGCCGCACAATGTCATGATTGACCACGAAGCACGGAAGGTAACTGGTCAAACCTGTGCTGTTATTGCACATAGTGTATTACTACCAGTAGTATGTATTAGTGCCACTAGAAGTGGTCATAATAACTCAACCAGCAATGACGTTCGTGCTGCGTTGTTGTATGTGATTGTGTGTCTTCAGTGAATTGAAACTGTTGGGAATCATAAAGAGTATATGGCTTGTAAAATACTGCTCCGGCAGTTTCTAGTAGTTTTTCTTGGAGATCTTTGGGTTGACCATTATGCTGGCTGTGTGCATCGTAGTTGTATGTATCATCATCATCATCATAAATGAACTGATTATGGTGCCATAAAGTCAGAAGACTGCAAGGACAGTGCACAAAAAAACAGAGATGCGAGTCATGGCTAGAAAATAGTCATGCACAGAAAAACGAGAGCTGTGAGAAACGGCGCCTTCTTATGAAACAGTTGTTCCCAGTTTGCTTGATGTATGAAGAACATGGCAGTGCACAATACCGAGCCAGCCAGGACGACTGTGGCCAATAATTTACTGTCTGTAAAAGTTGAAAGTTGAAGATATTTATTATACCAGTATAATATCATCATTTTTAACTTACACCACAGGAGTATGTGGCTCCACTCGTCGCCAGCAGCCTCCAGAGTGCCCGGTTCTGAACCATATTGACTACTTCACAGCTTCAGTCGATATGAGATTGTGTGACTTGAGATAGTCTAGGAGAAGTGTCTTTGTCCAGGTTCTCCGAGGAGAACCAAGTGGTCTATTCCAATCTTTATGTGGTGAACCAGTAATTTTTAAGGTGAAATACTTAAACACTGGTAAATCTTTTTTTGGTACAGCTACGACTGATTGACTGGGGTCTTGCCGAGTTCTACCACCCCGGCCAGGAGTATAACGTCCGTGTTGCCTCAAGGTATTTCAAAGGTCCAGAACTTCTGCTCGACTACCAGGTAGGCTTTGGTTTTCTGGCTGCTGGATTTCTGAGATTAAATATATTATGTCAAATATTGTGTTATTATTGCTACTTAATAAGAGATTTGTGTTATTGTTTGATGTACACCTATGATTCTTGAAGAGTATTGGGATTGATTTTTATTTGCACATTGCTATGCATACCTGCAGATATGTGAGAGCTGTTGGTTGTTTGATTGCTTGGTTTGTCACACAGATCTTCATCATGTTCATCTTGTCACAACTTTTAAGCTATCTCACATTTTAACTAATACCCGAAGCATCGTATTTTAACTTCCTATCTGAATTTAATATCTTTGACAAATTTTTAAGCGCCTCACTTTACTTTAGTAAAAGAGGCGCTTATTGAGATAGGCTGTGTCGTGACGTCGTTGGTCGTTGGTTGGTTGTCACGCGCGTGCACTGTGGCCAAACAGTGCATCCTAGGCCTATAGTTACTATAGAACACTAATAGGAACCCCTACCCCAGGAATTCAATGGTACAAATTTCGACCCCCTGGGGTGACCCCTAATTGGGGAATGGGCCCCCGTGAGGCGCTTTTTGTCAAATTACTTTGACCTCTTGTTAATTTTCGCATGGCACTATATAGCCTTTTTGAGCTGAAAGTGCCAACCAACCTTGTCACACAGATATATTGTGGCAAAGTGGCTAGACACATTGAACTGGCCTGTGACAGTATGAAATTGTGTTAGACTATTGTGGGAAACTCGCAAAAATACATTTACATAGTTAATTTTTATTTTGTTTTCTTGACGGGTATATGTGTACTTGGCCATTTAGTATGTGCCTACAACTGTGACACTCGTTGTTCACATAAACCCTTGCTCGTCACTTGACCTACACTGCACTGTGTGATGTGGACTTGTGACAGAGGGGCGTTGGTTAAGAAGGATTTAAGAAACATAAATTACTTGTTGTTGTTTGTGCTGTGTTCAGCTGTACGATTACTCACTGGACCTGTGGAGCTTGGGCTGCATGTTCGCTAGCATGATATTTAAAAAAGAGCCGTTTTTTCATGGCCATGACAATTACGATCAGGTAAACATGTATGTGACTGCAACTAAGGTCGTCCGTTTTTGTTTTCTAGAACTGTATTGTGTATTTTGTTACATGCAGAAGTATGTGATTTTACTAGACATTGTTATTATTTTTCGTATGATACTCTGACAGTGGATTTTGGTCAATTTCATCGAGTCGTAATTAATAAACAGTTGAAGGCATGTTTTCCAGAAGTAGGCTTGTCGTAGATTTTACACTTGTATAGGTTGTCACTTGAAGTAGAAAACGCAAACTACTGCTGATCATAAATTTTATTGTTGATTTTTACTTTTCGCGTGTGCTAAATTTACAATCTTAAGAGATATTTTTCTGTTGAAACCTACCATGCATCACTATTGCTAAATTTAGCCAGTTGTTGTTAGCAATAGTTAACAGGCATTTATTCGCTGATAAGCATGGTCACCAGTAAACATGACGTTCAGCCATAAGGAGAAGTCCATCTAGGCCAACACTCCATGCTTCACCTTTTCTGCCGGTGCTTGTTAAAGTTCTTTGCTGAAGACTGAAAATTTCTTTCAGCGAAATCACGCTAAATTTTGCGGCCAAAGAAGTATTTCAGTAAGTGTGATACGCTAGATTCAGCGATAATGAATGCAGCCAAGATGTGCAAACACATTTCATAGTCAAAGCAACTATTAACTACTGCCGTATTTGTCATATTGTTGCACTTGATAAATCAAATCCAATTATTCCAGGCACAAGGCCCATACGTGATAAATACATGATGTGAAGTGTACAAGGTTGTACGTCGTGTTTGACAGCTTGTTCGCATAGCTAAGGTGCTTGGAACGGAAGAGTTGTTCGAGTACATCGACAAATATCAGATAGACTTGGACCCGCGGTTTAATGACATCCTCGGCAGGTATACGCTCAATCAGTACAATGTTCTCACTGAGTTCATGCATTTTCTGAGTATTTGACACAGATTGATTAAAAACTGCCACACAGTGCATGTTTGCTAGCATGATATTTAAAAAAGAGCCGTTTTTCCATGGCCATGACAGTTATGATCAGGGAAACATGTATGTGACTGCTGACTGTGAATGAGGTCATCACTTTTTGTTTTCTGAGTTATCATATAACTGTTTGAAAACTCAGTTGCTGGGTAGTTAAATGTAGATAGACGACATATCAGCATTTGGATAGATGACTGGGGCACCTTTCATGTTGTGCACTCCCTTCTTCGAGTGCTTGGACATACCCAGTTGGAATGTGAGGCTTTCACTGAGGCATTGGTGCAATTTTGGCCAAAGTTTTTCCACATGCCACCAATGACATATAAATCTCAGCGGGAGTCGAACCCTGGTTGCCATCATGTTTTAACAGGTATCTGGTTTGCCTTTTCAATTATAACTGAGCCATATACCAGTGATCTGTAGGTTCTGTGGGTTATTTGCATCTGTAGGCACTCACGAAAGCGATGGGAACGCTTCGTTCATAGTGAGAATGAACATCTCGTCAGTTCAGAGGCACTGGACTTCCTCGACAAGCTGCTGCGATACGACCACCAGGACCGACTCACAGCTGGAGAAGCAATGGAGCACCCATATTTTTGTGAGTAATGTCCCGTTATAATTGTTATCCATTTCAATGACGAAACTAAGTCTGCAGCTTCTCTTAAAAGTTTCTTTTCTTGTTACTCATTTATAAACCTTGAATGGCACTAAATAGCCTTGTTGTGCTGATGTGCCGTTAAGAAACTACACTCACTCACTCAATCACTCTTGTTTCTCATTAAAATTTTGTTTTCAGAGTAAGTGTGCCATGCGTAGGTGAGTTCAAACAAAAGCTGTTTATAGCTGGTTATTTGAGTATTCAGTTACATTTTACGACGTCTGGAATATTTCTGAAGCAGCAGCATGCTTAATTTAAAATAAATATTTTTATAGTTATGAATGACCGTGGCTAATGTGTGGAATACACAGGAATTTTTATAATAACGGGCATTTAGAAGTAAATAGATCACAACAACAACTGTTTACAGCCTTTTTCCAGGACATCCTGGGTGAGCCGGTGCCAGAAAACAATTGGACACTAATCCCCTGTCATCGCTATCCGCCTTAGTACCACCAGTTAGTCTCCCCCATTTACTGCAAAACCAAGTATTTTCCTTATTTATCTTCAGATTTTTTTAATATCCCCCTCAACTTTTTCCTGTTATGTCCTCTTTTGGCCTAGCACCTTCCTTCAGCCGCAAAATCCACTCACTGTTATCCTTTCGTGGCACATGACCATACCATCATGACCTGTTGCATTGCTATACAGCCACAGTATTCTGTAATCCTAGCTGCTGTCAGTTCAACACATGCTATGTTATTAGATAGTTTCACACCGTGCTGTCTATCAAACTATTCTCATTTCTGCTCTTGATAATGCTAACTACTTACAAGCCAAGTTTCACTGCCGTGTCACTTGACAGAAAAATCGCAAGGTCGGATTTTCACAGTTGCAACAACACTTCAGTCTTAATTTGGCATGTAAAGCAGCTGCCTGAATTTAGATGCATTTTGCTTTTTTCTTATCAGTGAGCTCGTTTTTTGGTCAAAAAACAGACTGCAGTCTGTTTTTTGACCAAAACTATCATTCTTATTCCCGTGTTTCAGTCTTTGTTGTTAAATAGTTAGTCTAGCCGTCTGATTAGATACATGCAACACACTCTGTACTGAATGTTTTAGATCCAGTGTTGAAAGGTTATGTATCTCCAACAAAAACGCCAAATGCTGCACCAGTAACAGGTATGCATGACGTTATCATACTGTCATCCGTGCATTGAAGTTATTTGTAATCAAAAGTTCACTAGATAGTCGTACTTTTTGATGGTTGTCAATAACTGATGACATATCTGTACAGTGTTTGCTGTATGCGTCTGTGCTTTATGTGGTCTTAAGGCACCAGCTGTTTGTACACTTCTGCCAGTTTAGACCGGCAAGAGGGATAATCTCGACCTGTCCATTCGTTGATTTGTCCAATTTCCAAACTTATGAACACGACATTTTGAAAACGAATGAACCAAACTTGCTGCAAATTGGCACATGGTCTATGGAGATCTCTGATGAAACGGTCAACTTTTGGGGTCAGTAGGCGACAGGTCTAGTCACGGGACATAGGTCAAATTTGTGATCGCGATATTTCGAAAACGGATGATATTTAATTTACTTTATTGTTGTTTTATTCTGATTGTAGTAATTTATTTGTTACTTGTTCAGGAACTGCAGTAAACAACGCCAAGTCATCTGCATCGGGAACAATGAGCTCGTTATCGGCAATGCCGAGCCAAAGTGTCGTCTCTTAGTGACTGTGGCCTTGCTTTCTGCTGCTTCTGCATCTAGTAGGTTTTACTGCCCACCAATACTGGTCTTCCAGCAGCCTGTGTGCTCACCCACCAGCTCCATGCAAACCGATCTTGTCGGCTTTATGTTTGGCGCGGAACGTCTGTTGTGTAATCGACCGACTCTGTACTGTGTTATGTTGCTGCGCAGTAGAAAGTCTTGACGTACTTATACGTTTATCATTGTCTTAGTTTCATAGGTATGTGACATGCCCATTGCAAGCGTTTTGCCACTAGTGTCTGTCTAAATATAAATCGTTATGTAACTGGCAGAATTTTTCTCTGTGGCGATGCTAATCTGTACTGCATGTGTAAACTGTCATTGGCTCAGTTGTTATCGTTAAAGGACGACAGTTACTGTATTTGAGATGAAACTTTTATAGATGGGCCGACATGTTGTCAATATCGTATTTAAGACAACTTCAAATTACGGAAAATTTGCAGGGTCTGCTGGAAAGTTTCTGACATTTATGTCACATGAGAAACGTGCACTTTTCTGGTTGAAAATGAAGTTTTAGTGGTATTATAGCAATATTTCTGAACACTGCCTGTAAAATATCAACTTAATTAAGGGTTTAACATGCAAACAGCACCATTTCATTTACCAAACCAATGGTACCAGTGACTACATGCATCTACACTGTGTCCGGATAAAAAGTGGACCCCTAGGACATTGTCATAGCTTCTAGAGATGTTACCCAATTTAACTGAAAATTTTCGACAATGTAGCTGAGAGAATGCTGAATATACAAATTATTTTTGTTAAATATATTTTGCTAGCAGCGATATAAAAGGACCTTAGTAAAAGTGCCGCTACAGCAACTGCATTTACTACTGAAGATGAATATCTCATTAAATGGTTGTGAGTAGCAAAATGATTGCTTAAGATGCATTTTTGACAGATGAAGACTTTATACACCGATCGATAAGATGAGCAAAAGATCTTTGACTTTGCTGATCTTGCAATTGGATGGGCAGTGTGTGGTCGACCACAACCCAGACATCATTCAATGATGCCAGTATGCCTACTGTCGTTTTCACTGTTAGATGTTTAATCCGTTTGAACTCTTTCCTGTGCCAGGAAAGATCTTAAGAAAGCAGCCGTAAATTCCGTTGCTGTAATGGCATTGTTACCAATGTCCTTTTTAAGCGCCTCACTTTACTTTAGTAAAACAGGCACTTATTGAGATAGGCTGTGTCGTGACGTCGTTGGTCGGTTGTCACGCGCGTGCACTGTGGCCAAACGGTGCATCCTAGGCCTATAGTTACTATGGAATACTAATAGGAACCCCTACCCCAGGAATTCAATGGTACAAATTTCTACCCCTGGGGTGACCCCTAACCGGGGAATGGACTTGTGAGGCGCTTTTTGTCAAACTGCTAACAAAGAGTATTTAACAAAAATGCAAATTATTTTCAGATGCTAAATTCAGCATTCCTTCAGCTAGTGTCTGAAATTTTCATTTGAGTTGGCTAACATCTCTAGAATCTATGATGACATTCAGTATTATCCAGACAGTCTATAGAACCATGAACTGTAGAAAACATTAAGTATTCTTAAGGCACTGCGGTAAAGAATGTAGCTTTCACTATAATTCAAGCATTACAAAGAGAGCATTGTGATAAATGTGTATAAATATTTGTCTTCCTTCATCTGTCGTGGCTTCTCACTTCTCTTCAGACATATTGAAAGATCAGCGTCTTATCATTCACCACCAAGATTCGTGTTTGCAACTCAACATTATAATGCTGCTTTGTTGCGTGCTGCAGACACATTTCAAAACTGATGTTAGTATCGTATCTCACACGACTTGAAATTATGGGAAATTTGTAGGGTCTCCTGCATCATACCTTGGAATTTGTTGGTCTGAGCACATCTCACTGCCAGTGCTATCACATCTGGGTCTTACATTCAGTAACCTCGTAACAGATGACCAAGTCCGAGCTGACAGTGGAACACCACTAGTGAGGAGCATGCTGTTTTATGTGGCCATGGGACTGGACTGACAATGGCTCTTGTTGGGTACACGATCACGATGATGATTGCAATAAATGTGACAACTCGCAGCATTATAATGCTGCATGTTATTGAAAACACTCGGTTCATGACTGATGTGCTATAAAACAATATCAAACGTATTAACAAGTACTGTAAAACAGGAAAGTTTTGCGAGCAGGAAACTTTCGCGAATTTCGCATTTGGATGAAATTCGAAACAGTTTCTTGCCGCAAATATTTGCTCATACAGTGTTATGTTAGATCACCCCGTGCAACTTGGAACATTTTCTCGTACAGTACTCAGCACTAGTCAGTCATAAAGACTGCAATTCTTAGTTTGTAACACATTTGTTTATTGATCCGACATGAAGTACTCATAATTCAATTATGCAATCGTTTTAATGTGTCATAGGGGCCTATAATAGTGTCAAATTAGTCTGGCTAAAAACTGCGAAAGTTTCCTGCCATAAAATCATCCAAGATGGTGAAAATGCGTAAGTTTCCTGCCTCGTAACTTTCCTGTTTTACAGTAATGCAACAACAACTACTGCAACAGTGTGCATGACACAAGATAAATGCACAGCTTACAATGTACAGTGATAAAAGAACACACAGGACAAAAATGCATGCCCTCCACTTAAAAAACTTGTACAACATCTGGATCTTGATAGTGTGTGCAGTGGTCCAGTTGGTAGAGTATCGGACTCGTAACAAAGAGGTTGTGGGTTCGACTCACAACCGGTCCACGGCAAGCAACCTTGAGCAAGTTGCTAACCTACTGTATGCTCACTCAGCCTCCTACCCTCAGCGGGACTGGAAATGAGTAGTGCTACGGCTACGGGGTGAAGGCCTAGTGCGGCTGATTGGGGCGATGGTGTGTCTGCTAGCTGCACTGTGGGTCCAATTGTCCGTTAGCGTGGGCAATGGATGGCCACATAATGCGCTGCGGCATCATTGGCTCATGCCAATCAGCTGCCACTTTCGAGATTGTAAAGTGCCGCTGGTCACGAGTCTGACTCGTGTAGCGCTATAGCAAGTGTCCAGACCTTTACTGAAAGCAAACAGAACGGCTGACAATAACCAAACAGGCACTTACAACCGTTCCCAGGGTCACTGTATGCGCTAAAAACAATCCAGTTAATAATGTCAGTGCTGTTAAATTAGTGATATGTGAGGTACCAGCATTGTTGTAACACGTTTCAGTGTTTAGATAAAGGCAGATCTACTAATTAACACCACCTGATAGCAGTCAATTAACCAATATAATATAACTTCAAACACAGTACCAAATTAAAATTTTAGTTTTTATATGTGAAAACTTGCACAATAGATTAGACAACAGACCAAGCCTCAGTAATTGTAAAATTTGCTATAACATGTATACATATCAAATTTACTGCAATTTACATTTAACAGTAAAAAAATTACCACATTTATGTTTAAAGAAAGTTATTTTACTTATTTACTAGTTTATTAACTGGCAGAGATGGTGACTGTGTTATTATTAATATCAAATGACATACTAAAAACAGAAAAATAGATGATTGGATAAACATTCTATTCACAAAATGTACATAAAAACCAATCACAGAAATGCAAACTGCAGTCATAAATACGATATTTTAGTGAATGACTACAATCAATCAAAACAAATTTACCATAATAATAACGACATATGTTGTAAGCAAATCACAGGTGCATAAAATAATGCAGAGACTGTCACATCCACAGTACTCACAACACCTCGTGTATAAACAGTGTCAACTGAAGTGACACCAAAAATCAAATCCACTTAACAACAAATCTGAACAGTATTAAATATCCTTTTAACCACGTTAGTCGTGTAGCGTAAACGCTATCGGTTTCAACCAAATACACTGCACAGTTCTTGAGATGTAAAACTTCTACTCAAAAAAAAAACCAAATTTCCAATAAGGAAAGTCAATTATAGTCGCAGTTTGTGCTCAAAATATTTGCCTCATAAACAAATATACACACATGGCTTCACTTGGTGAGTGATGTGCAGGTTGAATTAGCCCCCTCTTTGATAACTAGCTGTTTGAGATGACCATCTCTCAAATTCTGGTATTGTAAAAGCATCGCTGGATTAACATGTCACTCACTCCCTACACTTTGTAATCGACCAGATTGAGATGTCTGGTTGGTTGGTTGGTGTTAAACGGCATTTTCAGCACAAAAAGGCAATATTGTGCCATGCGAAAATTAAGTGTGTTAAAGATGTTAATTAGAGATAAGAAGTAAAAATACGTTGTTTAGGGTATTAGTTAAAATGCGAGAGAGCTCGAAAGTTGTGACAAGATTTCACGATGAAGATGAACAACTAAAAAATAACAGTAACTATAACTGCAGGGTGGACCAATAAAAACTGTACTCCTAAACGTATGTTAATTTTTCGCTTTACCTGCAAATGAAAACTGAACGGATTGTTGCATGTCAAAGAGCAGTCAATTTTGAGTGTGTGAGGTAATTTGAATTGTGTGCATTTTTTATACATCGAAAAATATTATAAGATTTGTGAAACTACCTAGCAGCTCTAACAAAAAAAAACAATATAGTTTACGTCATATGACATACGTCATATGACGTAATGTTTTGTCCACAAAATACGAATTACGAACTATGCTGTTCACATTCGAAGAAAAATGTTTTATTAAAGTTCTTATTAAAATGGATGGGGCGCTAAACGAATTTGTTCCGAATTTCGGCAAAAGAAATGGGCTGTTAGTTCGGTTAACAATCTTTTACGGAAAATCGACAAAACTGGTTCAGTTGAGCGAAAAGTCGGCAGTGGACGCCCACGGTCCATTCGAACGCAACGGAATATCTCGCGTGTAAATGACCTCATATGCAGTCAAGAGGACAATCCTGGTACCAGCAAGTGTCCTCGCGAAATCCAGAAAGTTACCAGCATATCGTGCAGCCTGAGAGACGTATCGCGAAGTGTGATCTGCAACTGAACGTTTTCAGACACAAGAAGGCGCAGCTGCTGTGGATCATTAGAAGAGGATCAAGTGCTGCAAGACTTTACTGCGACGCCGACGTCTGCTTAATGTTGACAATATCTGGTTCTCGGATGAGAAGATATTCACAGTCCAACCACCCATCAACACCCAGAACGGTCGTGTTGCAAGTCCGTTGCAAGTAGTCGTCTGATGAAGGACCGCATGCACTTCAGCGAAAGCGTAATGGCGTCCTCTGCAGTATCCAAAGCCGGCAAGACATCAGTTCACTTTATCGACAAAGGAACCAAGGTAGATGCAAGTTGCTACCGCGAAACTCTGCTGCAGCGATGTCTTCTTCCGGACATTCGGCAGAAGTCCGACGATCATTTCGTCTTTCAACAGGACGACGCGCTGTCTCATCAAGCAAAGTCAACTGTCTAGTTCCTGCAGCGTACCGTGCCAAATTTCATCGAACCGTATATATGGCCACCCAACAGCCCGGACTTAAATCCGGTCGACTATGCTGTCTGGGGAGCTATGCAGCACAGCGTGTATCGCATTCCAATTTCCAACCTGGACGATGTTAAAGACAGAGTGTGCACCTGCTGGGAAAGTCTTGACCAACAGATCATTAACAAGTTCATTGATCAGTGGCGTGACAGACTGAAGGCAGTAGTTCGAGTGAATGGTGGACACATTGAGCAGTTGTTTTGAATACGGTATCTGCTTAATTTGCTGTCATGCTCTGTTGTGTATCGCAAGTTTATGCGTTCTAAGAACGTGTGTGCATTTTGCCAGTGTATCGAGCATTACCGTAGTCCTGTGACAAAAAGTAAATCTAACAAATAACCACTTGATATTTCAAAATAAAATTGGTGTCATTTTGTGTGAAAATAATTAAGACGTTTAATATGGCATATTAGTCAACACACGGCATTAGCCAGTTCTTATTGAACAACGAAAAACAAATGGTACGGTTTTTATTGGCCCACCCTGTATAATGAAAACATCAAAACAGTTCATATGAACTGCTTTGTTTAAAGGTTAATGGACCCTCATGCAACCGTGTCTTTGTGGAGATGTACTTCTCAACAAAATGCATCATTGGATACAGCCTGGCTAGCCACTTACTTGGCAATGTAGTTTGCTAGGCTAACTACAAAACAAAAAAATTAAACCAAACTAACCCTGGTTTAGAACGCCTTTTACGCCATCCGGCCAGGAAACGGATTGGGCCTATTCTATAACAACAGTGCCCAGGACACACACAGGCCGACCAGACTGAGAACTGAGATTACAGGAATTGGGCGGCATCTCAGTGGGGAGACAAAACCTGTGTACTTGCAAACAATAACTGAACAGACTCAGGAACTTGTTGTTGATTAAATGTGAAGAATTTCCCAATTCCTACCCACTGCACGGATGCTTGGCAGAAGGTGCAACTGATATCATTACTGACTTCAAGAAGGTCGAGCGAACGTGCAGAAGTCTGTTAGCTGCAACACTTTGAGTAAGATATGTAATGATACATTCCTATATTGGAAACCTGGCTTTTTGAGTAAAGTTTTTAAACTTTCAAATCTTGTCGAGTAGACATGAATTTTGGCATTACTTCAACTAAGACACAGTGTTAAACATCAACAAAATGCAGCCATTAACTGCAGAAATACCGTACACATGCATGATAGCACTGCAGTGGTACGGTACATTAGGGTCCAACGTACCACTCGACACACTTGAAGACGATCTTCCCAGCAACCGTTTGGCTGTGCTAGCAAAACTACATACAACTACGACCAACTCAAAAAACATGAAAAACCTCAACAACAATTAACAAAATCTACTAACATATGCAAAACAAAATTAAAGCTTGGTTCAGGTCGCCTTTTACTCTATCCGGCAAGGAAACGTATCGGGGTCTATTCGGGGCGATAGCACTGCAGCGAAGACAATACATGTAGTAATAATCAATACACAGTATACATCAGTTACTAAATGGGGTGCCATGTGCCTGCAGAGTATGGGTAGATGGGGTGATCAC
>Ga0209149_1001134_pt1 | contig 12898 bp, 8 predicted proteins | sample WorMetTyACAVOLI2_FD_187423 | JGI IMG/M metagenome (GOLD analysis project Ga0209149, IMG submission 187423) | Marine gutless worms symbiont microbial communities from Max Planck institute for Marine Microbiology, Germany - Olavius algarvensis... ... | reverse complement strand
TTGCTGGTAATCCTTGCACCTATCCACGAAGGGATGGCCAGGCTGAGTTCAGACCGAGGTGGCTTGTACAATCCTGGCAGTGAGCAGGCTCGGCATATCACAACTTTGTTGATTGATTCCAATGCACGACCACTAAGCCAAACTTCCAAGAAAACAACACTGCAACAGACCAGTTATCAGAGTCTTGCCCAAGGGATGATGGGATGTTGCATTTGCATACCTGATATTAAATGGATGTTGTATTCTGCAATAGTTCTGCTGTAGCTGCCACTTTTATATAACACACTATTTTAGCCTGCATTTACTAGTGGCAGTGGACTTTGAATTGTGAAGCTTTAGTAACAAAACACAGGAACACTTCAGTTACTAAATCTGTCAGTCATTCTGATTTATATAGCGCCAGAAATCGTAAAAGACTTGGAGGCACTGGCACAGAGTGACGAGATGTTGACAGCAGAATGGAACAGTTAGTGCATCTGTAGATGATTATTAGAAGTGAACAGTATGTCAACTGTACATGTAATGAGTTCCAGCTAACACGGTGCACAGACAGAGAAAGCTGTGATTCAATACAATTCTTGGCTTTGTGAAAGATTTAACCCTTTAATGGGCTCGGCAATAATATGAAGTTGGTACACTGGCTGCTGATGGGTGGCCTGTTACATTTGGTACAGGAAGGAGGGGACTGGGCGGGGCCCACAGCCCGCCCAGGCCCCTCCTTGCTGTATCAAATGTAACCGCCCACCCATCAGCAGCCAGTGTACCAATTGTCGTATTGTTGTATAATAGTCAATTGCTCTGCTATTTTAGTGTGCTCATTAAAGAGTTAACTATGTGCAATATGAATAATGACGTTTGATAACAGCTGCTGCTGTTGCGGACATGTTGCAGTACCCTCAGGAATGTTGTTCACCGGCTGAGGAGGTCATCTTGAACTTTCACCAGTGGTCATGTGATCGTGTTCCAGTTCCTGTTGTACAGCTTGATGTGTGATGTGCCTTGCTGCATTTGTGAAGGTATGTATTGAATACTTTAACATTGTTCTGATTTGTGTAACTTCCATTGCTTTATTGCACACATGTTTCTCATCAGTGACTTGAGTTATTAATGCATAACCAGTATATCGGTTATGCATACTGACGATAATGTTATCCTTCTATGGCATGTAGTATGTGATAAAATCGCTAAATATCAAACTGGAACAGTAATCAACAATCAGTGCACCTCTGGCATTAGTTTCCTTTTGCTGATGTTGCCTTTTATCTAAGCTTTTATTCTGCATGTACAAGTATAAAATGGATGACGTGTAATCATGTCCGTGTGGTTTTACAGGACGCGAGTGAGAGATGATCATTCCAGTGATGTCTTTGGCATGAGCTCTGGGTCCGAGCAAGTCTCTGTGCTAGTTCAGTAGACTAGTCCGTCCATCTCAACACTACCTGGAGGAGAAAGATGCGACGTGTGACATTAACCACGATGAGGCCGTCAGCCGCGAAATGATTCAAGCTAACTGGCAACTGTGGAACGTTACCATCTTCTCTTCTACAGCAATCAGCTTTAAGCCATAGGGCTGCATTTCCTTGACAGTAGCAGTGTATGTCGAGACTCACAGTGGCGTAAAGTGGACCGTTTCAACTGACATTACAATATGCGTCTACTATATTAAATGTGATGCAGGGTTCATGCTCAGTTTCAAAAATGAAATTGTCAGACTTATACCTATGTAAGTCAATATTCCTGACCAAGTCAGATGTAACACGTGGCATTTTAATGTAATTTTTACTTCTTCCTCGCTACACAGACTCCTTTCCATGGCCATTTTACATGTAAGCATGGATTTTTTTTGACAGTCCGGTCAGCGGGAATCCTGTAATTTAAAATTATCGTTATTGCACGATGCTGTTGTATCACTGCTTTGTAACAGATGACAGTCGTGTTTGTTTTGACATTTTTATCAGCTGCATGGATATTTTTAAAAATTCCTACTTACTGGAGGTGCAGTATTGAATTGATTGAAGTGTTTATCAACTTTTCATAAAAGATAACTGCGACAAGATGTGATGTAACTCATCATTTTATCAGCTGCATGGATATTCTTACAAATTCCTACTTACTGGAGGTGCAGTATTGAATTGATTGAAGTGTTTATCAACTTTTCATAAAAGATAACTGCGACAAGATGTGATGTAACTCATCATGTCTTAAATTATCAACATTTCAGTTCACACAATTCATGCGCACAGTCGTCGTAAATTACATCCTGAATAACATGGAAGCAATGTCAACAGCAGGGCGGGCTTAATAGATGGTGTTTTAAGTTTTACAACACAGTAAACATAGAACAACGACTGACACATCTGCTCAGTCAATATAGGCTGAAGTGCACTTCTTATTCAATAAGCATTTAGCTGTTGGCATCATATGCACTCAAGGTCAGAGTAAAACCAGGTTGTGCCACAACCCTCTCACTGGACGTCGTTTTCCTGCCAACTACACATGCCTAAGGACTTCGTGTTACGTCAATTTTTTGTGTCCCGCAAACACAGAGCAGATCAGATAAGGATGATTACTGAATTTTACAAACTACGAGTACGAAACGTGCTCAAAGTGCAACAATAAAAATGATTTGTAACTGTTCCAAGTCATTCGGTTGACGGCACGTAAGATCCAGATATTGTAGTGGATATCAACATTGTTAACACCACATGCTAATTGCGTTAATGCAATTAGACTGAAATACAACATCGCAAATAGTAGTTTACACTGGTTACCATGGACACTGCTGGCCAGCTAGCGGGAAAATGGTGTATCGACCTTACTGGTGGCACAACCTAGTTTTACTCTATGGATGTTGCATGCGTTAACACACAATTCATGTAACTAAGCAAGTTCAGTAGAATTGTTTTTTTAACATAAATTACACTATTCACAATTCATCTATTAATGAGTAGTAGTAAAATAAACAGTCCGAGTCACAACTTGCTCAAGCATATTACAGTTCAGCCTTCGACAGTGTTCACTGTAGAATGCATTGGCTACGAGTATCACTACATGTACATCTTTTTAAAGGATGCTAACAGCGATACAGCATTGACTGCCATATGAAAGTACATTGAAACTAGAAGGGCACTCGGTGGAGCGCATGTACCTCTGACAAAGGCCAAAAGCCGAAAATTGGGCAAGTTTGACGCCCCGTAGCTCTGCAACCATACGTCGTACAGAAAAGTCGACCGACCTGGGAAACTCCCTGGCCCTTGGACTACAATGTGGAGTAAACAGCATCTCTCTGCAGTGCATCCTGTAACCTGTAGCCTGCTCTGAGTGAGGTGCCTGTTTGATCGACTTTAACAGATCTTCAACTTTCAATTTTCTAGTTCCGGCATCCACACTATGATCCGGATCGGGCTCAAAAGTTGATCAGTTCGTCCACGTCCCGACACATGTTGACACGCAAAATTTCATCCAAAGCCATACACGCGTTTTTGAGTAATCTTGCTAACAGACAGACAGACAAACATCGCAGGCAATCGCATATACCTCCTCCTTTGTCGGAGGTAAATTAATACAATACATTAATATAAGTGACAGATATACAACACTATGTTAAGGATTACCAATTTACCATTACAGATAATGCATTATATCATTAAACAGCAACTACGCCTTCTCAAGACTCTTCAATATGCTGAAGAGTGAGAACAAAACAGCAAATGTTGTACCCGGTATATGTTGTAGATAAAGGTCATTTTTACTAGTTGTTTAACACTAGCCTAATGTCTAGTTGTTTAATATTAAAGGCAAAATTCTGCCTCTGGACATAAAAACATTGTTCACTACACGTCATGCAGTTTTGTTAACCACGGACACTGCATTTGATTTATAAAACCTAAAGGAAACTGGTTTCGGTTTTACACCTGCTATAATTGAATGCAATATCCTAAAATGTTCTGTGTCATGGCAGTTGCATTACAATAGCATTTGCATTAGTAAAAATACTAACATCTGCTGGAAAAATGTACGCAGCAACCACATTTCTACAAGAAACAAGCAGTTCAGTCTATCTAAACCTATAATTATTGGTTAGGCTAATGGTTACAAATTGAAACAGGCCCCTATAAAGCCACAAGTTAATCGGCAAAAATGCAAAGAACGCAAAGGTCAAATTACAGTGAACCACTGAAACCATTCAGAGTACGTTTTCACATTTTCAAGTAAAGTTTCAGATTTGTACAACTGAATGCAGACAAGAGGTCAAAGTAATTTGACAAAAAGTGCCTCACGGGGGCCCATTCCCCGGTTAGGAGTCACCCCAGGGGGTCGAAATTTGTACCACTGAATTCCTGGGGTAGGGTTTCCTATTAGTGTTCCATAGTAACTATAGGCATAGGATGCACCGTTTGGCCACAGTGCACGCGCGCGACAACCAACCAACGACGTCACGACACAGCCTATCTCAATAAGCGCCTCTTTTACTAAAGTAAAGTGAGGCGCTTAAAAATTACGTGAAATGAAAACCAGTTTCAGTTAGGTTTTGTAATCACACATGCCGTGCATGTCGAGTGTCACATTCACAGCATGCACTTCAAATCAGCACCTCATCACTAATCAACTAGACAATTTGTATAAACTTTACAGCAGAAGGAATCACGATATAAAAGTGTCTTAAAAATAGTATAACTTCCCAATACAATGAGCATAATATATCAGTAACAGTAGCAATCAGCAGCTGAGAGCAGCCTTGACTTCACTGTGTCACAATGGCACACAAGTCTAGTACTTAATGCATAGCTTCAGTAGACGGCATCATGTGATACAGCACGTACAGTATTGTCATACAAGCATGGCTATTACTTAGGCTACGTTAGTATGTTGTGACACATTGCTTTAAAACAATGTTACTGGATAACACATCTCGGTGAACAGTGTATACACACACAGTTATCAACTGGGAAGTGAGACAGCTGGAACAGAACGTCTGTGATCTGCTGGCCATTGTCAAAGTGTAACTGGGGAAATATCCAGTTGCACGCTGGCACTTCCACGACAGCTTCATATAATAATCAGGTCGCACGACCAGCATCCAGCTACTGAGCCGGAAGCAGTGAGCAGTGTATCATTGCTGCATGGAACCATTGACAACGGCACATTACCAACAAGTATAGCATTGCAGATCATCGGGCTAGAGTAGTAATCAGGTTGGCACACATCTCAAAGAACTCAAGGATCTGGTGATAGTTGGTGGCCTCTTCACTCTCCGACCCGATATCCATTTCGTCTGAACAAACAAGCCAACTTCGATAAACGTAAACATATGTCAAGATTCGGAATACCATAACTAGAGGCCTGTTGGCCGAGACAGCTCCGCTGCTTAATAAAACTATGAAGAGGCGTCAGCTCACCAAGTGTGAAGAACCTACGATCAAAAGTCGAGGCAGTAATTCAGTTTAAGGTGTTCCACAGACTGTCAAAATTTTTAAAAAATTTGCCACATTTTAAAATCAAAATTGGAAAAATCCATTTCAGTTTTTGCGTATTGTCATGTGGCATATAGATCATCTGTGCCAAGTTTTGTGAGAATCAGAAAAACTGTACGAGGTGCAGTGATTTGAAAAAAGTTTGACAACACTCATCCAAACAGACAGACACATCAATGACAGGTACTATAAGCTCTGCCGGTTGCAAGCGGCCAGCACTTGCACTGTTCTACCACTGTACCACACAACCAGTTGGTTGCGTGGCACAGTGGTAGAACGTCGAACTTTCGCTGTCCTGCACTCGACCTGCGGCTGACGGGTGACCACTTACGTGAGTAAACCGTCCGCTGTACGTCAGCAAACCAGGCTGACTCAGCCTTTCATCCTTTTGGGGTAGATAAATGAGTAGTAGGCTGCAATTAGATGTCCGCAACCCCAGTCTGGGGATGTGCCATCTGGTGAATGCTTACGAGGTAGAGGCAGGTACGGTGTAATTTGCAAGTAACACTGTGTGATCCGTACTGGAGCGCCTTGAGTGTGAGGTACTACAATAAAGGTGCTATATAAATCCACTTCCTTTACCTTTACCTTTAATAAACGAGCCCAACATGTGAAGTCATCAACAGTCTATGTGAAATGGCATCATGGCAGTCTGCTGCAAGCTGCAGTCACCATTACCACTGTTGCCATTCACAACAAGAAGAAATTTAGGACACTTCTACAGGACACGAGCAACTAAGCAACAATGAAACTTAAAGCAGTGACTACGGCAGTCACTGACTGTATAGATGCTCCATGGAATCACGGTCGAGACGACAACTTTTACCAGACATTTACCCAGCGCTAAAAATCGTGCAGAGCATCAGTGGCGTCTGGTCTGCAGCCAATAGCAGTGCATCCTCATGAGTCATCTCTAAAAATAGTTCTGGTACACAATAAGCATGGACACATGGCGAAATGGCATTTTTCTCACAGTGGGCTTTCCTGCAACATGTTTTCAGGCCAGTTACGGTCAGCAGTCCCTGTAACCTTGGGCATGAAAGATGGTAGATTCCTTGGGTACCATTCCATATGGTATAATGTGCATAATCCTACATTCGTTACTTTTGATGTATTATCTCCTGAAGCAAAGTTGTGCTCTATCGTAGATGAACGTCGTCGTCGTTTCTGGCATGCAACTCACGATTGCGTAGCGCCATACGTCGACATCGTCCTCCACAGAGGGCGGTTCTGAGCCAAATCTGCTGCTTCGGGGAGCGTAAGATGGTGTTGTTTCAGATCCTGTTGGATGGTGCTGAGCCACGTGATGCGGGGACGACCTAGTTGTCTTCTCCAGTATGCCGGAAGGGAGGCTAACAGGATCCTCTTGGCATCTGCGTTGTCATAGATGAACACAACAACAATATTCAGTTTTTCCTCGCAAATGCCTTCACCAGGCCAGACTGGCAGGCAGACGCACAATGTTCTCAACCAGTCCATCTGTTACCGAACTTGTAAACATGATGATTTTACAACGACAGAGCCGACTTTGATGCCAGTTAGCAGCAGTGGTCCACAGAGCAACGGCATGAAACGATCAACTTTGTGTGTCAGAAGGTCAAGGTCACATGAAGTCAGACAGATTTCAACGCCTGGCAGATGCTTTATTCTCGACCCCCTTGGGGCACGTAGGTTTTCTAGTTTCATTTTTTGTGCTTCTGCCATTTTTTATTTACGAAATATAATAGTAATTGAACCAAAACTTTAAGCTTTATTTCCAGTTTACAGGCAAACTAAACAGCTATGTAAGTAAGTATGTAACTAACTAAATTTATGTGCATGCAAACAAGCTTTACAGCCGAAACTGTCACACAAGCGCTATAATGATGGCACTATGTGCTACAGAAAGGTTAGGTTACAAATCACTCATTGCAACTACACTGTGTCCCCAAAATGTAATATTCCAAAGTCATGGCATAACTTTGTCAATTCTTAACGTAATTTCAAAATTCTTTCACCACTGTAAAGAGAACTAAATTTCCAATAAATGCCATATAATATTTCCCACCACACCTTCAGTGTGTTGCCACACTACTGTGTGAAAGTCAAAGTTTGAATTTTGGCAAATCTGCGAGAACATGCAAACGAAAATGTAACATGCATTGATTTTCGAACAGACACCCAATTTTAATGCATTTAGCTTACTTACTTGTTTTTTCAGTTTCCGGTTGACGTTAAATATTCTTTGTAAACAGCAGTTGCGGGTGCACAATACTGATGAACTAAAACAGCGTTTCCTGCATGTTTGGCATGGCACTGATCAGACCATCATTGACAATGCAATTGACGAGTGGTGTGGGCAATGTTGCAGTTCATCGTTACAAAGCTGAACGTCAAATTTATTTCTGTCCAGTGTCACTATTATACTTTGCATTGTACTATTTATTCATTATCTATCCATTAAGATGCAGTAGCAGTCGCTTCATAACTGACTTACAGTCAAAGTAACTGAACCAAGTTTATAATTTAGCATCGACGAATGCCAAATATGCACGCAAAAGAATTCTCACCAGAATCAGACGTAACAGACATGCTGGCCCGAGTCATACGCTTGACCCGAGCGGCGTCAGGATGATCTTGAGTGTTGAGGCTCTTGAAGTCAAGCAGGAAACTTTTCTGGTCGACCTGGTAGAGCTGAAGACTCATCTTTACCTGAACAGACCAAATACAACTACTAGAACGATGAGAAGTATTGTAATGTCGCACTGCATGGTGTCAGTTTGCCGCTGCTCAGATTCAGTGCAGCAAACACAACAGTTTTGCAATTTTCAACATCACTGCTAGTTTCAGTCAAAAACCTAAAATGCCACAATAAGTGGAATAATCATTTGATGACATAATCAACAATGCCAGTAAAATGCTAAAGTCAATGTCTTTAAAAGAACAGATAATAAGATGCATCATAGTCAGGACAGAATTAACATGAGAGACACATAGTGTCTGGAAAAATGATCTCGTAAGCAATACATGACAAAATCGCGAAATGTCAAAATAAAGTAAAACAAATGCGTATCGTTGCAAAGTGCCTCTAATGTGCTACCACTTCCCGTACGTCGGCACTTACCTATGCAAGCCAGCCTGCCAGCCAGGCACCATCGAACACTGCGAGACCACGGATACGGGCTAGTGTATCATGCAATATGCCTATTTACTCCCCCAGCTTTCGCCGGGTACTCATTCCAGCCTAACCACAAAGGGTGGGCTCAGGCTGAATAGGCCTGGGTGCCTGGTTCTGCACAGAGTTGGTTTACCCATCCAAAGACGGTCATCCACCCAGGCACCAGGCACTAACAGGGCCGAGCGTAGAGTAACTCCATTCATCAAGTCAAATGCATTACCACTGCACTAAACTGGCAACCGTCAAACTTGAACAATACGTAACAATCAGTGCACAGTCACATCTTGTTGTATTAACCGACTTTTACTGCTAGCAGCCATTATACTTACGTATTTGCCAGTCACTTTGTTGCGGCGACGGACACGTACGTGGAAGTTGTTAATTATTTTCCATTCCTAAATATTCACAACTCACTTCTGTCACAGTCGTACAATGTCATGTTAAAATACGTAACTTAATCAACTTGTGAGCATACTATCAACACAAAACTTCTAGATAAGATCGGCAAAGGTTAAATTTTGGACCAAACTAGAGCCATATAATCCACAAACTGGCATACTGAGCTGGTCAATGCAATGGTAATTCCGCCCAGCAAAAGCTAATAAACCAGGGCGAGGATGTGTTTTGCACTATTTGTCTGTCAACATTTTAATCCTGTGAATACCTAGTTAGCATTTGAGATCAACTGAACACAACTACTGGACTCGTCATTATGATGGAGAAAAACGACATCGCACACTGCTCTGTTTGACAACGTCGATATGCCCAGTTCTAAGCTGCGCGTTTTTGCAGCATTTTTGTCAGATGCCCTTTAAGCCTCTACCAGCGACTCATATAGGCCTTGGTAGGAATTTAAACTTGTCTCTGCATCAGTGCATTGCCTTATCCAATGAGCCTCTACTACTCCTCTGCTCAGCCTGAATCACAAATTCACCTTCACATCTATAAACCGGATAAACTTCAGTACCTAATGCACCAGCAATTACAAAAGATAACAACTTACATAATCTAGAGACTTCATTGCTTTGAACACCTCATGCATGATGTCAAGAGGTTTGCTCTGAGATCGTATACCTACAATGCAAGTCAACACACAAGATGCAGTAGATCCATCAACATCTGCAAATCATTATTTGTGTAAATTCTGCACTAATTATACATAATAACCAGGCACAAAACATATGCCAGCCACCTGTAAAAAATAAGAAACTTTATTCACCAGCAAGTGGTAACAGTAATAATATGTCACACAGCAACTTCAACATGTTGCAATATTTTTCGACCTAATGCAAACTGTAGATCAGCAAGATATGATATGTATATATATATATATATATATACATATATATACAGTGTACATATGATAAATTTGTCATTATAATCAGTGCAAACAGTCAGCAAGGTCCACAGCATTACTCCTAGTAACAGTGGAGACGAACAGTCACGTGTAGACTGATCGTCTCCAGTGATCCAACGGTGGTGTGTTGTTTTTCCTGTATGGCTGGCAATCCATCTGTGCTGGGGTAAACTAGTTGCCATCGTGGATGGTCTCATTGGATAATTCAGATTACGTATATGGTTTTGCTAGCATTTGGGATTTCATGCAGAAGTCACTCAGCCTGGTACCAGCAGCAGATACAGTCAAGGTCTTACAGACGCTCATTTGTATAGAGTACCAGCAGAAAGAGTGTCTTGTAAACATCATATATCATAAATATCAGCTGTCATCTGGGATTCTATGCAGCAAGCACGTCACTGATGAAGTGAGAACAATACGTCACAAAACTTCTGGCTTTCTGCTCCCACTGGACAGCCGGGTATTCCTAAGATAAATGAAGTTATCAGTGTGTTCCACAAGGTTAACTTCATTACTGGTATATGCAGAAGCCAGTATATTAGGTCCACACATAATTACTTGCTGTTACCAACAACAACTAGTCAAACTTACTAACTGCAGCCAAGTTTTGAGTTGCAAGTACTCACCAAGATGCCACTTAGCCTTGCGCACAGGAGCAGCTCGGCAGTCACCAGATGCCATCTGATCTAGCGTTGCTGTTGAGTTAACATCTACAGCAACAGGTGATATTTCATTGTCACCGCACGTCAGTCGACTGTCAGTGTCAATACACCTCAGGTTTCTAGGGGCATCAAATTGTGGTAACTGTTTGGATGACTTGACTCCATCGGTAATTTTCTCCACACGATTATCACACCTTATAAAACATGCGAACTTCACTTGGAACGTTCACATTTTTTACATGAAGTTAATGCTCATCGCATTTACCTTTTGAATCAGTCATGATAAAATCTATAAAATTTTACAATCCAATTTAGAACTGGGAGTGATCCCATGACCAAAGTTACTGTTACAAATGAACGGAACGTAACGACTGACTACCCGTGTAATACATACGCATGTTTCCATACTCCAGGCTGCAGAAACTAGAGATGCCTGTTGGCCTAGATAGTTCAACTGCTGCTGTTCCAGATACTAAGACCACATTTAAATTTTTAAAAATTCCCCAAAAATTTTAAAATAAAAATTTGAAAATCTGTTCCAGTTTTCAGCACATAGATCATGTGTGGCAATTTTTGTGAGAATCAGACAAAAACTGTAGTGATTTGAAAAAAAGTACGACGACACACATCCAGACATCAGTCACCTATACTACAAACTCCACTGGCTGAAAGCCAGCAGCAGAGCTGACAGAGAATTCCATTGATCAGAACAAATTAGTGATTTCTTGCCATAAGCTTCCTCTGCATCTAGAACAACCAGGAAAATTTTGATTGTTGCCTGGCAGTGTTACATTCAGTTGTTGCCAAAAACGATGTATCAAGTCTTTGAAAACTGATAAGCAACAGTTTAATCTAATAATCTAATTAGTTACTAACATTCTTTTTCTATCTGACCTACTTATGTCAAGTCACCATCCATTCCTGAAGCTGTGCCTCAGTGATTACATAACCTTGCTCTTACTGGAAACAACTAAAGAAAACATCAAGATCCAATACAGAATACAATCATCTGTATGGAAATAGCAGTTGGTTAGCAATTGTCTCTTGTTACCTGGCATTCTTTCAGGATGTGGCCTCAACGGCACACCAGGAAAAATATGACCAGTCGGTAGTTTCTATCAAATTGCACATCACACATTCTCTATAAGTTCATTAACTTGTGACCAATGGTGGCTTTTAAATACAGCAGTGATTAAATGTAATCAAGACTGGGCCTCTGTTAAAATCAAGGATGACACTGTGTGACTGAGGAGCTTCTGTAGGTTAGTTGGGCCCAGGGAAACATGGTATGATGGGAGTCTGGCCTGCATGGAGAAGCCCACACACTTGCTTGGATCAACTTCTTCTTCTTCTCGTATGCGTGTCGTTAACCATAATTGGTCAACCACGAAACAGCGTCTTCATCCGCAGAGTGTAGCCGAAATAAGCCACCATTCAGTTTTGTCATGGGACAGGATTCGACAATGTGGGACATCGTCTGGGTCTCGCCACAAGGACACAGATCAGTGTCTGTAAGTCGCCATTTTCTGCAGGCACCGCAATGTCCCTGTTCCGTGCGAAAACGGTTCAGCAGAGACCACTGTTGCCGAGGCAGGTCTAGCTGGATAAACTAATTGGTAGAGTCAATGCCTTCATGTGGCTAAACCACTGGTTCAGGCAGTCAGGAGTCCTAGGGGCCTGGTTGGGTGTGCAAATAAGCTGTATCTGAAAGAAGAGGTACCACACTGGACCTCACCAGAAACTTCATCATTGCCACTCACGTCTCGGAATAAAGTCCACACCACCTTAGCAACATATGTACTAGTCTGACTACATAAAGCTTGGCCGTAATCATGACAGTCACACTTTTTTACCCCCAGGAGTTAAGTGCACTGGGCCCGAACTAAACAAAATCATAGGGAAAAAAGTTCCCCTTCTTAAAGTATTTCGAGAACCGAGCCTAGCCTGGAGTAACTCTGGAGGGCTAGTTAAACAATATTACACTGTGTCCCCCCTAAAACAGGCCCCCCTAAGTAAAGTAGAGTAACACTCATAATACAGAACAGAAATAATTGAAAATTACAGAGAACACACTGACATCCATTTGAACATTGTGTGGTAAATTACAAGTGAGTTCAGTTTCAACTTTCAGGATCGTAATATTATTTGCTAATAATAAATAATAATAATAATAATCAGTACATTTATAAACAGCGCCAGAGTCACGCAATGTCACAACGGCGCTGGCTGGCGACAGCGGTTATCTTCC
>Ga0209149_1001133_pt1 | contig 12904 bp, 6 predicted proteins | sample WorMetTyACAVOLI2_FD_187423 | JGI IMG/M metagenome (GOLD analysis project Ga0209149, IMG submission 187423) | Marine gutless worms symbiont microbial communities from Max Planck institute for Marine Microbiology, Germany - Olavius algarvensis... ... | reverse complement strand
CAAGTTCCTGCTTGCGTAAGTAATATTGATTATACGCGTTAATTTTCGGCAATATTTCGATTGCTTCAGCGAAAGAATATTTATATATTAGAAGTCGACCGTCAGTGCCCGTACGGGACTAATTTTGAAATCAAGATATATGTAAGTCACGAAAGATAGACAAGAACAAACCTGCCTCAGTTGTACTATGAAGACACAACACGTGCTAGCAAAGAATACAAACAGTGATCACAAACTTGAAAGAGACAAACAGAATCGCGCCCTGATTCTTTATAGACGTCGGCGCTTTATGAATCATTTACTTACTTACTTACTTACTTACTTACTTACTTACTTAGAATCCATTGCCATACGATGACAAATGAACGATCAACGGCAAATTAATGAAGAAAACAGAGCTCATGCCACTCACAAACACGTGGCACAGTCAGTCAGTCAGTCAACACAGGCATTCTTCTTCTTCTCCTATGCGTGTCATTAACCATAATTGGTCAGCCACAAAACAGCGTCTTCATCCTCAGAGTGTAGCCGAGATACTAGGCTAGATGGTATCAGTAACTATGGCACTGTCTTATATCGTTTGCGAGATATAGCGAGTTACTGAGTCGCAAAATTTTTATATTCCACCGGTATTTAGTGCCCCACGGGGGATGACCGCGTCGGAATTTCAGGAAGATGTTTGATACTCATAAAAACAGAATGATTGGGCTACCATGTGATGAAGAAACTATGCCGTTTTGATACAGTACTGGAACGTGACGGACAGCGAGAGACCGACAGAATTACGGTATGAATATTGCACATCATCACACTGACGCACTATAAAAAATGAACTTTCTTGCTTACTTAATAACTGTGTATGTGAATCTCGTGTGTCGCGTGGAGCGTGTTGCGTGTGTTTGAGTTTGTTATTGTGTTGTGAACGAGACAAGCAGCTGGCAGCTAGCACTTCATGACACCTGTAGTAAAAGGTAAAAGGGAAGTGTATTTATATAGCGCGCTTTTTGTAGTACCTCACACTTAAGGCGCTCAGGCATGGATCACACAGTGTTACCTGCAGTTACACCAATGCCTGCCTCTACCTTATAAGCGTTCACCAGATGGCGCCTCCCCAGACTGAGACTGAGGTTGCACATATCTAATTGCAGCCTACTACTCATTTATCTACCCCAAAAGGATGAAAGGCTGAGTCGGCCTGGTTGGCTGACCTACAGCGGACGGTTTACCCACATAAGTGGTCACCCATCAGCTGCAGGTCGAGCGCAGGACAGGGAAAGTTTGGCGGTCAAAGACCGACGTTCTACCAACTGTGCCACGCAACCAACCAACAGGTATTGCATCACATGGCTTAGCACCATCCAACACGGTTTAGTGCCATGTGATGTAGTACGTGTGGCTGTTGTCATCGTGTGACTAGCTAAAGGTCGGACAAACCTGGAGCTGCGTGAACAGTTCTCACTCGCTGAAGGCGTGAGTCAAACGATGACAGGCTTCAAGTCGAGGATGTCTGGACGGCAGTCGTCGCCGGCTGCTACAGGTTCACAGCATGAAAGTGCAGCAACACATTCATCAACTGCTGCCAGTGCGTCGCACTCCAAGGTTTGATACACTTACTTGTGTCATTTACACGTATAACAACAAAACTGTGATTTAAATACTGGTTCTGTAGCTCGTATTGCAAGCGTGTAGTAATTGGTTAGTCTTTAATCTCTGTGCAGCTGTTGTCCGCTAACCTTTATGAACTGTTTTGATGTTTTCATTATAGTTTTAGTTACTGTTATTTTTAGTTGTTCATCTTCATCATGATATCTTGTCACAACTTTCGAGCTCTCTCACATTTTAACTAATACCCTAAACTTATATTTTTACTTCTTATCTGAAATTAATATGTTTGAGAAACTTTTACTTTTCGCATGGCATGATATAGCCTTTTTGTGCTGAAAGTGCCATTAAACACCAACCAACTGCAGCTGTTGCCCACATATCGTCGACGTCATTACTGGCATGCAACTCTAAGATTGCGTAGCGCCATACATCAACATCATCCTCCGCAGAGGGCGGTTCTGAACAAATCTGCTTTGGGGAGCATAAGGTGGTGTTTCAGATCGTGTTGGATGGTGCTGAGCCATGTGATGCAATAACAATAATAATAACATATGTTATTACCACCACCAGTTTATGTGATTGTTCTGTCTGTCTGTCTGTCTGTCATTCAGTGAGCAGTATTACTAAAAAAGTAACGACCTACTTTCATTGAAAGTTGGTGTTATGACTGGGCCTACCAGTCGCAAGAACTTATTAACTTTTGCTGGGGCTCCAGTCTCAGATACGGACTCCAGATCAGTTTTCCACATTCCTCACCATTGCGGAATGGAGGATTTCAGGAGATTTATTAGCATTTCTCATACTGTCACCGTCCGATTTGTATGAAACTCCGCGAAATGACTGATGCAGACAAGATAATGAATCCACAACATTTTGGGATAGATCTGGCGGACATCCGGAGCTGGATTAATCTGGCAATCTGGATTAGAATCCGGGATCACTTTTGGTTTAAATATTGGCATTGGTGGAGGTTTGCGTTCTCTGAGTACACTCAGTTTTGTTTCAGTTTGCAGTTGAGTCAGCTAGTATATTAGACGATGAACGGTGTTAATTTGGGTGAAGAGTGATGTTGTTGTGTAGTCGCAGCGAGGCGTGTGCAATGTGCACCCTGACAGTGAAGTGCGGCAGATCTTGTCGCCACGGACAACAGTGTCAAAAGGTCATCACCGTGGATCGACGGGGCACCTGCGTGACACTACAAGTCCTGGTCAGTCTGCAGTGCTCTACAGCAGCGTGTGATCAGTGTTGCATATGCTACGTGTAATACATGTATTACTGGCATTATTACCCATCCCTGGTTATGAGCAGCGGGCAGCTACTGTTGTTGGGCATGACACCTGGGTCTTTCCGTGCTTCTTTCTGTGGGTTCATCCGCCAACACTACAAACTTCAAAGTCGGTGAGTAGCTGGACCATGGCAACATACGGTGAAAGATAAATTGACCCTTGAGGGGGCGTGGGCATGGTCATGCGACCCACCTTAAATTTGAAACCCCCTCCCCCTGCTAATTCTGAAACAGGTAAAGACGGACACTTCAAATTTGGTACATAGGAGGATTGTGGCAACTAGAAGAGAATGCAAGATAAATTGCCCATTTAGGGGGAAAATGGTCAGTGTCAAGTGGCCCACTGAAAGGTCAAGGGTCAAGGTGAAGGACGTGAAAATGCCGAAATTGTTTTTTCGCCGTAACTCTGCCACATATAGTCTGACTTAGATGAAGTACAGACGAAATGTTCCAAGTCCGTGGCTGGATATGGTTGATGTGCCTCACACTGCAGACTTCCTTGTTGATTCTCATTTTGCCTTCACATTCTGTCAGCATCGATGCCTTGATGTCAAAAGATTGAGACAGTGTTCAGTATTGTTTCAACGGGCGCAAACTTTACTTCTGAGTTTGTCAGTATGTAGATGACTCAGTCATTGACGGTTCTGTTTTCTGTTTGATGATCATTAAATAGATAACAGTAAATTCACCTGTTTTGATTTCATTGTTTTTATTTTAGTTCTAGTGATGTATAGTTATAGTTACTGCTATGTGCATGGCGTTGTCTGCTGATGATGAGTTAATACTGGTCGGCTGTGTGTTGTGTGGTGGCGATGCAGCAAGCCCAGCACCGAGTCACGGCAGTAGTCGGCCGAGCAGTCGAGCGTCAGTCAGTTCAGATGTTTCAGAGTCGAGTGACGTAGGACCTCAGTCACCGACCATCGAGGTCCAGACGACGTCACGTACAGACACGAAGTCGGCCGGCGGTCGAACGACGACGACTGTGACGTATCAGACGCAAGTCGCACAGACACGAACTGTAACGACACCGACTGCTGCACGAGCTTCGCCGTCAACGTCGCGACTTCCCAAGTCTACGACTCCAGTGACAGTTTCTCGCCGCACTCCGACTTCCTCGTCACCTGCTTCCACGGGTCCACCGTCTCGACCAAAGAAACCTGGCATGTCCAAGTAGTGGTAATTAGATGGCATGGTTTTAGATGTAGTTGACTCAGGGCTGTGCAGACCACCAGCAGACCACACACGTTGATTGGTGCTATCTTGCGAGCGACGTTTACCAGTCTGTCAGATGTTATCAGTCATTGACTGAATCTTGTACCAGCTGAGATCTAGTTGATAACAGTGATGATAATGATGGTAGAATTGATATGTATGTGATGACACACAATAACGTTACTACTCCGAGCTGGCGAGACGAGCTGTTTGTTGCTGTATCTACACAACGTTTCGTTCGCTGGCGGTTGCTGCTTGCAGCGAGCAGTTAGGTGCTAGGCGTGCTTTCAGCGCTGTGCTGTCTGTAGATGTTCTGTCAACTAATTGGAAAGTGTTGATGCGTATTTTAACCCCTGCTCTGTGTAAATTATGTGTTGTTTTTATATCGCAGTTTTTAACGTTTTTTGTTTAAACGCCTTTGCAGTTGCGTTGTAATTTGTACTTGGGTTGAATGTTGTACAGTACGTGTTTTGGTTCTGTTGTGAGATTGTTGCTTGGCTCAGTGCTGGGTGTCGTGGGAATGGGGACACTTTCGACACCCAGCTGAGCCAACCAACCCAGTGTCTACTGTACGTACGCAAGGAATTGTAGAACTGTGGTTGTGTACGTTGAATGCGCGTTGTTAATGATGTACCGGTATGTATGTATGTTGAGCTAGAAGCCGAGGTGCACAGTTAGGCCTGCAGCACATAACACTCATGTCTATTGTTTACATCACGTGACTACGATCACGTGATTGCTTCTGCTGCTGCAGCTGCTCGGTGTAGCGCTAACGCTGGTGTTGCCGCCTGTCTGTGTCTGTCTGTCTGTCTGTCTGTCTGTCTGTCTGTGTGATGTCAATGACTGACGACGGTGATGTGTTATTTAACGGCGCTGTTGATGTACTGACCGCGGCGTTTTTCACTGACTACAGTCGATGTGCCTTGCTTTGCGTCTGTGTGTCGTCGTGCGTCTTGTTGGCAATGTACGAGCATTCCTTCGTCAAAATACACCGTTTATTTGACGCATTCTTGTTGGCGTTTTGTTTCAATGATCTTGATTGCAGGACTTGCGCTCCAGTGAAGGTGATGGTATAATTGTTTTTGAGAATGAGAAGAGCGCTGTGAAAAAGAAACTTTTGGTGTTGAGTTCGGCATAAAAGGCAAGCAACATTGAAGCAGACAAACTAGCTCGTGACACCTCTAATGTCATCACACAAATACTAGCAATTCCCTTTTCAGACACTTTTCCTACTGTGAGAAGTATTATCTTTTCCAAGTGGCAAGCCGCCTGGGACTGTGATTCTGATAACAAATTATATGAAATATTTCCTAAATTTCGTCACTTCTCACCCTTACACCAGTCATATACTAGAAAAGAGCAGACTGTCTTAAACAGACTCTTCATCAGTCACACTCCTCTTACTCACTTGTACCTTCTTAATAAAGAGCAACCCCCTACGTACCTGTGACCATTGTAAATGCCTCTTAACAGTTGAACACATCTTAACTACATGTACTGTATACAAACAAGTTAGAGAAAAATATTATCAACATTCTCAGCTCTCTCACATTTTAATCAATGCTCCTAAACAATATATCTTTAATGTCTTAAATGAAATAAAGATCTTTAATAAACTTTAATTTCTGCAGGGCACGATATAGCCTTTTTGTGGTGAAAGTGCCGTTAAACTCCAACCAACCAACCTTGGTGACGAGTTAATTACAGCTGCATCCTCTCATGCCTGTCCTAAACCCTGTATATCTATTTTTAGAACTAAAAATAGACATTTGTGGCTAAACCCTGCATAGTGCATTGAGTGTGTGCGGGTTGTAGATTGCCATTGAGAATAAAACGTCATGAGCACACGACATGTGCTGGCTGAATGCAGTGATGGCAAGTCTCAAGACATCTCTTGGTCTTGGTCTTGAGACGATATTGTGATCACCGTGGGTGTCTGTCTGTGTGTCCGTCTGTCCGCAAGATAACTGACAGTAGGCGTCGGCGAAATCCTCTAGAAGTGATGAATAAACTTTGGTGTTGATCTGATACCAGATGTGCATCCATTCCAGGATCACTTTCCACTTTCCTTAACATTACGAGATGGGACATTTTACTGTCTCTTGTATAAGGCCAAGTATAATAGTTTTGTGTTTGTGTTTGTAAGTAAGTAAGAGTATTTATAAGGCACAATAATCAAAATGTCACGATTCGCCCTCTCAGACAGGGTTTAATTAGTGACCTACTCTTGGTCTTGTGCCTACTGTCTCAGTCTCGTGTCTTAATTGAGACCAAGACAGCGTCTGCTTTTAATAGTCACTTATGTGTAAACACGCATACCTCCCCCCTCTATCCAGTCCCCCCCCCGACCCCCTATCGTCAGTAGAACGGACGAACTGTGACAGCCATGTTGGTATTTTGGCATCTGAGAAGATTCGGTTTAGGTTGGCTGGTGATCAGTACGTTCATATTCGTCACAGACGCGTCGTTAGGTGAACCCAGCAACTGTCTGGTCTTGAGACGTACGGTACTGTCTTGATCCAATCACTGGCTGAATGCCGGCCGGCCCAGCAGTCCTGTAGGTCTACGCATGCTCTGTTAAAATACAAGGCGGTCTCTATCTCCAAAGCTGTGCAGTTCTTTATTGCATTGGAAATATGAACTGCGCGATTTCGATGAGCATAGAAAACACGTTGAACGACTCGCTAATTATTGAACGCGTAAGACAGGCAGAAATACAGTAGACATCATTGATCATTGCAGCAGTGAATATTGTGATTAACACGAATTATTTACACAGTTGAACCGACCGCTGCAACAAGCATACTTCACTGATATATACATGTACAGACTATCAACAGACTCGCAATGATCGATGATCGCTAACTGCAGCACGTCGCAGTCGCAGTAGACTGATGAACCTGTTCGCATAAAAGTGGCACTGAGTAGAATGCTGTCGCCGTAATCCATTTCATTTCACATACAGGTATTAAGTAAAGCAGTTAAAAGAGGTAGTCACTTCAGTAACGTTCAAAGTTTCCACACCGAAGTGGCCATGTACACGCACGCATCTCGGCTGTGTCTGCTTGTGGTCTCGTGATGACTGATGATCGCTCGTACCGGTACGTGATGTTGACAATATGAAGTTCGTGTTTCAGTCAGTTTATGTGTCATCGCCATCATCATCATCGTCATCATCATCATATCTTTATTGAAACGTAACGTAGCATCGCGCAAACCGTGAGTCACTGCAAGTGTCAAATACAAGTAGCTCTGCTGTCGCAAAGAGGCCGCTCGATACTTCGTGTCTGTCAGTAGTTAGCTTCGTTGCGTCAATAGTACAATACCTCGAGCGCAGTTTTTTTATTATTAGTTGCTTCAGCTTCGGATTTACTAGTGCGTACAATTCGATTCTGTTCTATTGTCTTCGGCGTAACGTCAAGCCTTGCTGTCATATACACGATCTATCGTGATTGTGTATAGTGCGAGAGCGCGCTTGGTCGCTCTCGCGCTGTAGAACCGCGGAGACGGTGATTTTATCGCGCGTGGCGCTTGGTGGTCGAATACCCGCAGTATACGACCAGCGATATAATTGTCACAACTTGCCAGATGGTGGCCGTCGTCCACCGGCGACCATGTTTACAACACCTCGCATGTTGCAGCGTCAACAGCGGGCATATAGGCTCAGAATCGCGATTTCTGCCTACCCACCTGCATTCGACGCCCTCGTTAGGGGAGGGGGGTTTCCCGTCGGAATATTGCTATGCCGTTTGACATGGAAAACCTAGAATGGCGTGGCTACCCGATGGTGAAAAAATTTTGATCATAAGTTTATTTGTTTTGACACAACTCACGAACGTGACGGACGGACAGACACCTCGTCACCGCATGACGACATAGGTCGCGCTTGCATAGCATCGCGCGGCAAAAATTCTTTCTTTTGCTGCCTTTCTCACAGCCCTGCTTAGCCGAGTAAATCGTCAACCTTCGTATACGAAGCAGAGACAAGTGGCCTATTAGCAGAAATACATTAAACAGTAGTTTTAACTCGTGGAGCAGCTCCAGCCTGTAAAGCTCAACAGCAAAGTTTTGTGACGTATACTCTGCACTGCGAATAGGCGCTATACAAAATCAACTTAATAATAACTAATGGTGCCAGGCCTAACAAATCTGGCTCAGCGTCCTGTTGCAGGGTGCTGCCGTCTGGCGACTGACGACACATTGCCTGACTGTCCTGAAAGTTTCGTGATAACAGCTATAGGCCTAGCTGTTCCTCGTAATTCACATTGCACACAGCACCACACCAGCTGTCGCCGGGGAGAGGTAATAATAATAATAATAATAACAACAAGAATTTCGCACTGCGAAAAGAAGCTGGCTCGCTTCCTGATCGACTTTGGCGTCGTCAACGGGCGACGATTGTGAACGACAGATTCCGACCGTCACACTCCTGTTTATAACAGTTGACAATACCGGCGGCGAGACAACGGTCGTGATCGGTTTACAACAGCTGTGGTCTGATATACCAAGTAGAACAGGAGGCCGTACTCATGCTAGCTTAATTTTGTATTCGAAACCAGAATCAGAGATGCCATCTTCCTAACAGTGACACATAGTCTATCTTGCTCAGTTATCGAGATATGGCCACGGAACGGACGACGAACCGACGTCAGCAACCATGGCTTATCTGACTTAAGGCGTGCCAAGCCAGCAATAATCAGTTAAGCCGACGTAGTGAATGTATAATGTTACGCCCTGTGATACTTCAATACTTTGCTGATTCCTGCAGTACTCGCGCACATCACCCGAAGACTGTGTAAACTACCATTGTAGAACATTGCTCCTGGTGCTCGCTAGAGCTATACCCGTAACGTAACGATGTCCGCGTGCTGTGCCTGCCCGCAGACAGTGTGTGTGATGTACTTGGTTGAACCGACGTCATTCTCAAGTCCTCCGTGTCTGGCCGTCGCGTTTAGCGCTGTCTTGTGCTCGCAGCCGGAAGTAGATTCGCTGGAAGTCGACGGGCTGGTGGTTGAAGGCGGCTGCTGACGACGACGAAGCACGGTCGACGTCGTTGATGAGAGTCACCTGAGTCTTGACGAATTGTCGACATTTATGTTGAGTGAGTCGTCGCCGTCGTCTACCGTGACGCCGCCTGTGTCGCGGTCGATCATCACCGACGCTGCGTGGCGGCGGCGGCGGCTGTGCGTCGTCGACGTGATGGTTCCAGCTGTTGGCCGGTAGACGTCGTCCTCGTCTGTTGAAGCCGACGTACCAGCGCGGCTCAGCGACAGACCGGAACTCGGTGTAGTGGTCGGCGGTCTGTCGCTCTTGAAACAAGCACCTGGCGTCACGACCTGACAACTAACATACACACGTCGGCCGCGGTGTCATCAATCAAGCGTCACGTGATCAGTTCCATGAAAATTGACGCGTAGAGTGAACATATTGCCCCCTAAATTAATATAATGCCCCGGGCAGAATGCTACCCGGACGAAATGCCCGTCCATGGAAAAATCACCTCCCATAGTAGCTAGGACAAAATAGCTAGGACAAAAGGCACCACACAAAATCAGCGGCCGAAAGTAACAGTAGCGTTTATAGCCTTATGGCACCGGACCGTCCGTCTGTCGTCTGTCCTCTAACGTTGTTGTACCATCAGCTAGAGGGCTGAAGTTTTCGGCATTATTTTGCACTACCTAATTTAGGAACCTGGGCAGTTTGTATTAAAATTTTAGACAAAAATTCGAAGGGTTCTAGCCTAGGTGAACGTGCAAGTTAAATGGAAGGGAATATGAAAAAATTGGCGTTTTTCGACCAATATCTCGCTTTATTTCGAAAACGATACAAGATACGCCCATAGTTACAATGGAAGACGAATAGGAATCTATATGCGATGTATCGAATGATACCATTTCCAATGACCTTGAATGACCGCTAACCAAGATTTCAATTTCACGATATTATAGAACGTCAAATAACACAAACATGGCGCAACATAGAGCTATACTTACAATGGCAGACCAGTAGTAAGTCGCATATGATCTATTGATCGGCGCCATCTTCAATGACCTTGAACGACCCATAACCAAGATTTCAAGGTTACGTCAATATTCGACGCTGAATATCTCAGTAACGGTACACGATAGATACGTATTTACAATAGAAGACGAATAGGAATTCGTATACGATCTATCGAATGGTAGCATAATGACCTGGAGTGACTGCTAACCTAGATTTTATGGTCACGATATTATTCAACGTCGAATAACGTCAAACAAATCTATCGGAGACGATACGAAAGCCGCCGCTCGTCAAAGCCCAAACTGCATTAAAAACAAAAAATATGGCGTAAAACGATTTTCAATATGGCGGATAGAATTCTTACACGCTGCAATGTGGCACGATCATGACATTGATTTCACCAGGTGACTGCACCCTGTGATGTGGCATGTGGCTCTGGAATCATGACAGTGAATTCACCAAGTGGCAGCACCCTGCAATGTGATACGTGGCTCTGTCTATTTTTGTGTAGCCTGGGATGTCGGCGACGGTGCAACCGATCGGCGGGAAAGTTTGCGTGATGGTAGAGCTGTGTTCCAGAATAATCTTCTCCCCTTTTGGTGGCAATGTCTTTAAGGATCACCAAATGCGGAGTCAAGAAAGGGGCTCAGGAGGACCATTTTGGCCTCTGAGACACAAATGGCAAAAATCGGTAGTTTCGCCATTCGACCGCCAATATCTCGAAAACGGTAAGTCGCAGCGTTGTATGTCAATTAGAGTTTAACATCATCATTCTCGACGGGAGCTTTCTACAAATGTATACTATGTGGTGGTAGTGGCTCTGGGGCGCCCCCCCCCCCATAAAGCCAAATATGTTGCATTTTTCGAGCATCGTCAACTTCGAAGCTGTATAACTAACTGTTTAACGGTTGACAATAGAGGCTTACTATCTGCGAGGCAAATGTTGCTAGTTACTTGTCATCACTCAAGACGTCACTGAGAAATACTGGATGAAGAAGGCACACTCTTAAAATCAATTTATCAAAAAGTGACATTTCACCAGAGCGGCTGTACCATTCGAGATCCAGATTCTCGAAAAAGCTGATGGTAAGCGTCGGAGTTTCTTGGAATGGAAAAACTTATGTTTTTTCACTGATCCACAGAAAACAAAAAAAAGTTGACCAGAACTGTTACATTGATTTGTTGAAGACTTCCTTACTGCTTGAATGTCGTCGACTTTATCCGGGCAATGACTTTGAATTCCTGCAAGACAGTGTTTTGTTACACCGCCCAAAAGTGACGCAACAGTTTCTACGACAGAACACTCGAGACTTCATAGCTGCTATAATAAATGAGCATCTTATTCTCCAGATCTTAATCCTTTAGATCAAGGATTTTGGGAATTCCTGCAGGATTTGGTATACGAACTTTACGAAGGCCGGCAACTTCCGTTTGCAAAATACGGAACCTGAAAGAGGCAATCAAAAACAAATGGAAGGAGGTCACCATTGAGACAGTTTGAAAATCCACTGCACAATGGAAAAACGACTGAATGCGGTTAGAAAGCAGAATGGAGGCGCGATTCAGCACATTTTCCGCTAATTACTGTGACTGGATATCGATCTCACGCAGTGAGACTGAAACTGAGACGTGTTGAACTTATTGGTTATTTTGTGCGTTACGCACAGCCAATTATAATCTTTTGCATATTTCACTGTTAAAACAAAAACGTATAACGTCATAATTTCTGATACTGTTCAGCAATAATCGCTCTTTAAAAATATTATTTCTTTTTGTTTGAATTCTATTGCTGAGCAGTACAACATCACTGCAAAGTTTGGGACGTTTTTATGAGCCGGTATGTTGAATTTTTGAAAATTTTCCGAGTATTGTCAACTTTCAAGCTAAATAATTTCTAAAAGATTCAAGATAAAGACATACTACCTGCGAGGCAAATGTTGCGCATGCCATACATAAAATGTATGACCGCCAGGGGAATCCGCCAGAATTCCAAATATGTTGCATTGTTCTAGCGACATGTTTTAGTATAGTCATCTTCGAAGCTTTAGAGGCACACGATCTGCGAGGCAAATGTTGCGCGTGAACAGATCTATTTAATGATGTATGGCATGGGGCTCTAGCCGCCTGCCGCCCCACGGTTATCCCCAATAACTCCAAATATGTTGAATTCGTGTAGCGAATTTTTAAGTATTGTCAACTTTGAAGTTCTGTTACTTTAAGCGGTTCAAGGTAGAGGCATACTATCTGCGATGGAAATGTTGTCCCTGAAAAGAGCTTTCTAAAAATGCATGACACGGGGCGGTAGCCCCCAAGGGGCGTCCCAAATGCCAAATCTGTTGCGTTTTAGGGCTTTTTTGTGCATTCCCATTTCCCGCACCTCCACACCCTCCCCGTTCTCTCCCCACTCTCTTCCCTACCTTCCCTTCTCCCATTTACCTCACCCCTCCCCTTCCCCAAGGAGGTGAACAAGAAACTTAGCTATCGCGGACAGGACGCGCTCAGCGTGGTAAAAACACACGAACGCAATAATGACAGCGAACATATGTATTAGTCCAGACTGGCCGGACTCATAATGTTCTCGACCTGTCCGTCTGTCCGTCCGTCCGTCCGTCCGTCCGTCCGTCCGTCTGTCCGTCCGTCCGTCCGTCCGTCCGTCCGTCCGTCCGTCCGTCTGTCCGTCCGTCCGTCCGTCCGTCCGTCCGTCTGTCCGTCCGTCCGTTCGTCTGTCCGTCCGTCCGTCCGTCCGTCCGTCCGTCCGTCTGTCCGTCCGTCTGTCCGTCCGTCCGTCTGTCCGTCCGT
>Ga0209149_1001130_pt1 | contig 12912 bp, 9 predicted proteins | sample WorMetTyACAVOLI2_FD_187423 | JGI IMG/M metagenome (GOLD analysis project Ga0209149, IMG submission 187423) | Marine gutless worms symbiont microbial communities from Max Planck institute for Marine Microbiology, Germany - Olavius algarvensis... ... | reverse complement strand
AATTTACAGAGCAAGCTTCAGTAATGCGTGCACTTGCTCTCACTGGTCAGACAGTTGGTGACTGTCTAATAAGTGTTGCTCCAGCAAACACTGCAATAATGAAACCTGCTGCCACAGGAATGTCGGGGGCCACTAGTAAAGAATTAGAGCAGGCTATGAAGAAAGTCAATGAAGCACAGCCTCTGATTTCAGCCGTATTAGACCCAGACCGAAGGAGTCGATCGCGATCTCGTTCGCACAGGTCACGGTCGCGTCGATCCCGCTCGAGACGTCACTCACGGTCAAGATCAAGAAAGCGGTCAAGGTCTCGGTCTCACCGTTCACGTCGTCGTTCACGATCGAGATCAAAGCGAAAATCTCGATCACCAAAACGCCGCAGGTCACGTTCTCGTTCTCACAAGCGACCACGGTCAAAGTCGCCTGATCGACGTCGTCGCAGCAAATCACGATCTCCGAAGTCCAGCAAGTCGAGACGCTCTCGTTCACGAGAGAAAACAAAAAAGACCGACGCAACATCACGTGATGCCACTCCAGCCAAAGCTAATAAAGATGTTGGGAAACGTGATAGTGATGAGAAGAAAACAAGCAAGGAATCAGATAAAGAACGTAAACAGTCTTCACGTCACAGATCCAGAAGTCCGAAGATGTCATCACGCAGACGATCAAGACCACGCAGCAACTCCCCATCGCGTTCTAATAGAAAAGGCAGAGACGACCGCCGCAGAAGTCCAGAACGCAGCAAGGAAAGAAGTGACCAGAGTCGGAGTAACAGAGATGATACCAAAGAACCTGAGCGCCACAGCAACAAAGGACGAAATGGTCATGATGGTGATAGTGACAGGGAGAGCAAATCGTCAGCTCCAAAAAGATCAAGAGATGCAGACCATGACCAAGAATCAGATGTTGATGGCAATGAACCAAAATTGGACAGAAATGAGGACAACACGTCTGAAGGTGATGGAAGTCGCACAGAGGATGAAGATTAGAACCAAGCTGTCTACTAGAGTTACTTGATTAACATTTTTGACACACTGCATTAAACTTATCATTTGATTTTTCAATGTATATGTTTCTGTCTGTATTCTGTCATATTGCTTTCCTTAATGTGTTTTTATGGATATGGACCTAGCGGTCTTAACCAAATATACCTTTGCTTATACGGTAGTGGCTTCGTGATGTGTCCGAGTTCCTTTATGTCATGCGACTGACGCCAACCGAGGTACAAGCAGTTAAGTGATACACGATTGTTGTCACTGTAAAGTAGACTGGCCAGAGGCATATTGTATTCCACCTGGCCATCCGATGGCATCCGTCCTTCTATTTGTCCGTCTGTGCATTACCAAATTGTGAACACAGTATTTCCAAAACAGGTGAACGATGAAGGTGAACAGATTTTGCTGCAGGGTCAAATGACGTCAAAATTAGGTCGTAAGACCCAGCAGAGGCCTCATTCTCAACCATTTCAGTTGAGTAAAGGTAAAGGGTAAAGGTAAAGGTCTGGACACTTGCTATAGTGCCACTTACATGAGTCAGACTCGTGACCAGCAGCGCTTTACAATCTCGTTAGTGGCAGCTGATTGGCGTGAGCCAATGGTGCCACAGCGCATTATGTGGCCATCCATTGCCCGTGCTGACGGACAATTGGACCCACGGTGCAGCCAGCAGACACACCATCTCCCCAATCAGCCACACTAGGCCTTCACCCTGTAGCCGTAGCTGCTACTCATTTCCCGTCCCACTGAGGGTAGGAGGCTGAGTTGGCCTGAGCACACAGTAGATTAGCAACTTGCTCAAGGTTGCTTACAGTGGACCGGATGTGAGTCTAACCCGCAACCTCTTGGTTACGAGTCCGATACTCTACCAACTGGACCACTGCACCCACTGAGTAGGTTTTCTGGCTTGTTACTAAACCTTGGTACTTTTTCTCTTATGAATGGTACATGCATCTAAGTCAGTTATAGCAGTAGTGATAATGTAGTGGACTGATAAAGTAGGATGATGTTATTTGCTGATCTTAAATTGCCGTTACAGTTTAGAAACTGTTGAAAGTTCCGTTAATTTTATATCTGTGTCTGTGGTTTAGCTTTCACTGTAAACCATGCTGTAAACAGTTACGTCACTGGTACAGTTGCTTTGTGGTTCGACGTTTTTAGCTCCGCTGCTGGCGTGCAGCCAGCAGATGTCTGGATGGATGTCTGTCATCAAACTTTTTTTTCAAATCACTATTCCTCTTACAGTTTTTGTCTGATTCTTACGAAAGTTGGCACACATGATCTATGTGCCAATACGAAAAAAGTGTGGACCATATTTTTGAAATCTAGCTTTGAAAATGTTTGGCAAATTTTTAAAATTTTACTTCAGCAGCGGAGCTCTCTAGGCTGATAGGCTTCCTCTAGTTTATTAAGTTGTCTGAGGATATGTTGCTGATAACTGTTACTGTGTATTGAAATACTACCTTAAGATACTAATACCTTAGATCTTAGTTATCACAGATCACAGCACTTAGATGTATTGGGTCACACAGCAACATTGTTTTCAAATGTCTTGTGCCATATTATTGCTGACTTGAACACATACAGCAAATGTGTGTTATAGACATTCGAGCACATACCAAGTAGTGGTAATATTCAGAATCCGAAATGTGTGCCCCAACAACATCATTTCTCTGCAGTAACTGTTCTATGCTGGTCTGTTCTAAAGAGAAATAGTGTTGTTAAAAGCAGAATGCTAGGATTACTTTACTATGATTTTTGTCCAGTATCAGCTTGTCCTGTCCATACTGGCCTCACAGATTGCTATTTGGTAATTGTGGTTTGGTATATAGCTAGTGTTGATTACATTCACTGCATACAGTCACTAATTTAAAATAATATTACTTTGTGTTGCGTTGCAAACTAATGGACACGTTGCTTGTACTGTAGTTCTGTCTACTCATTGCATGTTAGAAAACTTACTGACTATTGATATGAAGGTGGTTTCTTAATCAATGTCAGTTTTTCAATGTGGGATTGCAGACGTGATCTTTTATAACTTACTCGTATCTGTCAGACTGCCAGTCGTTATGACACCCCTCTAATAAATAAAACACTCGGATTTGATATGTTTGAAATAGGTAACAAATGTACTAATCTCATAAGCAAACGATTGGCTTAATTTTGACATTTAAATGTGTGGCCAACAAGACTAACAAGCCAATATTTACAGCACTGTCCATATGCTGAGCTGCTGCAAAGATTGTCCATTTACTGAATGATTGTGAACATCTGGTACTGTATCTGCCGTCCCCAAGCACAGTTATGTGAGAAAATCAAGAGTCGTAGACTATGTGTACTAGGTTAGCAGCTGCAGCTCACAGTGACTTAATTCATGACCTACTTTTGTCACCTATGTATCCACACAGTGAGAACGTCCCATAACCCACTCCACTGAAGTGTGGTCACTATCGCACTAAACCTAGGCCCTAGCAATGGGCATGAAATATGTACGTTATACCATGGTCTCTTGTGCTATACACTTCTTACACTTGTGTACCGCTCCAGACTGGTATAACCTACATGTAATGAACTATTTTCACAACTACATCTCTCACTGAAACAAACTGCAAAGTACTGTACCACTTGTGGACACGTTTGGTTGTAAACAGTTTAAACTAATTTAGAATTAAGTAATTGATCATCGAAAAAATTTTTAACGATTAAAATTTTAAAAGATGTCAACTCTACAAAACATTACATAATGGGTGACTTGATAAAATAGATCAGACTTAGCGTTCGGTCTTATCTTCAAGATCAGTCCAGAATTCGGTCTGATCTACAAGATCAGACCGAATATCCGGTCTAAGACCAAACTTAATCTGAACAATTCAGTCTAATCGGCAACTGCGTAATGTAAAAATACGGACCTTTGCTGCTAATCTCTAGGAGATCAGACTAAAGTCTTAGAAGAAATCACTTGATTTTTTTCTGATCGCAAAAATGTAAACAAATATTTGGAGGAGTCTGGTCTGATCATGTTCTAATCTGAACTTCGGTCTGATCTGGTAATTTGCCAATCAGATAATCTGTTTGGTCTAAGAACTAAGTCTGATCTATTTTATCAAGTCGCCTAATGTATTACAACTGCTGTTACTTTGATTGTATATTACATGATTTTACAGATAACAAACCACAATAAGGTCATCAATCAAAACTGAGGTTGTGATGCAATTTATACCTGAAGATTGGTAACATGCATGTGTATGATGAAGTTAACATGGCTTAACAAATAACATGGCTTAAAAAATAAAAGGTTTTTGAGCTGTTTTGGCACACGATGTAATTGCATAAAATCAGCTACACATACATGTACTGTAAAATCCATTACTGTTTGTGCGCCATTAAGTGTGCGAATTTTGCGAGTGGTAAAAAAATCTCAAGCTTTTATGGCTACAAACATTTTTGGTACATTCTGGAGATTAGTACCAACCGTCACCTGCCGATACAGATCCATACACTGTACCGTCAGTCGCAGATCGTTAGGGTATTGGAAAGTTCACTGCAGAACACGGCATTCGAATGAATACAAGCTGTCCAAAAGGTCGGTTAGAAACTTGAAGCACTTGTATCTGCAGATATTGAAGGAAGTCGGTAGCACCACCGAAATACCTCATGGCAATAGGGGACATCCTCTAAAGCTGGGCAATTGCAGATTTATATACATAAACTTTATCTCCGTAAATGTATCGTAGCCCTATAATTTAGTGAAGTGCACCACGTAGGTGTAGGCCCCCTACTATTTCTCAGTCAGTACTTCAAAAATGCAAACTTTTCAGGCACAAAAATTACATTACAAAATTTGAACTCGAATTCACAAACATTAATGGCCACAAAAATATCTGGATTTACAGTAATGCACAACAGTATATGACTTCATAACACAATTTGCGAAAACCTCGATTCTCTTTAAAATCTATACATCTGAACTGGACATCAAATGCGGAAAGTAATTTACGTAACGAAAGCGTCCATCAGTGATGTAAATCACTGTCCGAAAGACAACTCTGAGACTTCATCATCAGAACCAGATACTCCGTCATCAAACTGATTTGTTGTCGGTATTGTTATTACTCTGCGTGGCACATTAAACATCTCGCGCAGTTCGTCTTCTGTGGCTGATGCATGACCACCTGCTAGTGCTACATCACTCCTACCGGACAAGGCAGTCTCAGCATGTGATTCTCCCATCTCTTGTACGCTATATGTGGATCGTAGAGGCTCATTTCCTGCAGTGTCTGAGAAGCCGGTACTGGCAGCAAGGTAATCGCGAGACTGCAGCAGTGCTTCAGTGTTCATCTGATCTGGTGTCATAGTTCTTGTGAAAAGGTCGCTTGCCGTGGCATTTCCTGCACAAGATGCACAACAGAAAGATTACAGGATTCAATTTCAATCAAATCCATATCTCTGTACTTGCAGCCAAATACAACTGTTCCTTTATAGTTTCACTGTTTCTCTTCAGCAACGTATTTGTCGAGACATTTTATTTCTTGTCAACAAATTATGGTGGTATCTGTGTGTTCATCCAATGCATCAACAAAAAAAAGTAATGACACATTTCAGACATTTACAACATAATGCAGTAATGTTGTCAACCTGTTGATGTTTAACAACTGGTGCAGCATGTTGTAGCAACAAATTGCAGTTACTTAAGTTACACTAGGTATTCAAAATGTTCGCCATTGGCTTTGATGCATGCTATTAAAGCTTGGTGAAACTGCATGGATCTGTTAATGGGATACTGCAGCAAGTCATTACAGATTGACTGAAGAGCTACTTTTAGCTGTAAAATATTCTTACGGCATGGCCGGTACATCTGGTAAAGATCAAGCATAGCAACCCAGACATGGTAGTGTAGACTTAAGTCCGATGAATTTGGCGGCCATTTGTCCTTAGTGAAGAACTCTGGACAACAGGCAGCAATCTATGCCTGCATCAAAGCCATTACACAAAAACTGAAATGCAACATTGACGAGCTGAAGCATTGATACTTGGGACTGTACTTCTCAGGACATCATCGTCAAAGCCATTGACCAGTGGCAAACATGGCTGTGTGCATGTGTAAAGGCAAAGGGATGTCACTTCGAACACCTACTTTGATCTGGCCACACAAGTGGCTCTGATCTTTCAGAGCCACTTACACGCCAAATCGGTTCTTTTCAGAACCACTCACACTATTGAGAAATAAGACAACAAATTTTCGGTTTTTGTGTGATGTCAGGTAGTGCAGAAACATAACTAAGTTGAGGTGGCAAACTATGTATGTGTTTAATAGCTAAGGTCATCAGGATGTCACTGTCACATGCTAAATTTCATTGCAATAGAGTTAAAACTAGGGAATGCAAACCCGGGGCTTGACATATGGTAGGTCACTTGTCAGTGACAGACTCGCAAATTGTGTACTATAAACAGCTACGCGGCGGTCAGATGGAAGTGTGGCTGGCTAGATACCTAGATGATTTGAGACGAAGCGTACCGGTACTACAGAAACGTCAGTTGAAACAACACCACATGAGCACTACGAGTACGAGCTAGGGAATGCAACCCGGGTACCCGAAAACCCGGGTAACCGCTCGTTTTCTAACCCTTATTGCAAGTAAGCAAGCGATTCAGCGTAAAAACTGCAGTTGGCTAAGTAGGTAAGTAAGTGACTAACTCAAAACTAAGTCAGTAACTAAGTAGTACTACTAAAGGCCCGTTTATAGTTGAGTTGCGTCGGCGAAGTGTCTATAGCGACCCGCCGACACAACTCAACTCGACGTCGAGTTGAGTTTGCTTCGGCAAAGTGTCTATAGCGACGCAACACAACTCGACTGACCTGCTTCGCGCTGATTGGCTGTACCCTGCAACTGGGTCAGTTGCATTGCCGATCGTCGGCGACAGTCGAGTTGCGTCGGTGAGGGTGTCTATAGCGACGCAACTCAACTCAACTCGACATCGAGTTGCGTCGGCGGGTCGCTATAAACACTTCGCCGACGCAAGTCAACTCGACGTCGAGTTGAGTTGTGTCGCTATAAACGGGCCTTAAGTTTTACTAACTAAGTTGACTTAACTTGGCTAGTTGGCTGGTGCAGAACTGGCTACTATAGTCTACTTGGTACTTTGGTAGTGGCTACTCAGCTTGGCTAATGGCTATTACCTATTATGGGTTATGGCCGATGGATTTATTGTTTAAATTTAATTATTGTTTATTATTTGTATTATTTTACCTTAATTTCTTCATAATTTTTGGCCGCATTTTAGGGTTAAATTAAACCCGTAAAACCCGGGTTTATGGGTTTGAAAACGGGTGGGTTACCCGGGTTGCATTCCCTAGACTGAACTGAAATGACTACGAACAGGTGGATATGAATAGAAGATAATGCACTGTTATTTCATATAATCACACTACGTCATTTACGAGCACTAAATAACTTAATAATCTGACACAACTAACTGTGACACTACAAAGATTACTGCTGAATAAGGTATCTAATGAGTACTGTGTTACCTAGTGGCTGACAAGAGTTCAGCAAGCTTGTCCACATCCTGCATGTTGCGAACACGTTCGTCATCACTTTGAGCCACATAATCCAGATCCTGACCAACAAATTTCATTACATAGTGAATGGCGGAAAATTCAATGTAAATGTAAAAAGTAAACTTGTATAGCCCACTATCACTAAAAAGTCTCTTAATGTGCTGCATGTGTCATCTGTGTGAACAAAAATGTCTTTAACGAGTGCCTAAAGCTGTTAAGTGACAGATCAGATGTGACTACAAATGCTCTGGAAGAGAATTCCAGGCAGATGGACCGGCGTAAGAAAAGGCTCGTCTTCCGTATGTTGATCGGTAATAGCGAGATGTGTGCAGTAGTCTATGTGCACTGCTGCAGAGCGGAGGTGACGGCGGCCTTGAACGTCGAAGATGCGCCTGCACAGCTCTGCCAGATACAATGCATGTTATTAGTCAGCTAACCAAGCCCCTGAATGTGCAATCCAACATACTGTGGTCCAGTCCCAGTAAATTGAGAGGACTGTGGCAGGAAGGAAATCTGGCATAAAATGCTGTTGCAGGATGTTGGGTTCTCTTGCTATCATCTGTGTGGCTGCTATGAGCCAGCTAGCGATCATACAGTGAGAGGCAAGAGTTCCAGCAAGCACAAAAAAATCCTGAAATGGCGAGTGATTATTTTCTGGCACCGGCTCACACGGCTTGTCCTGGAAAAAAAAACATGCACATGATACCTTCATGATTGTTCGAAACGTCTTTTTTTCCTTCTTTAATAGTTTCTTCTGTAAATCTCGTTCTTTCTTCACAGCTGCTGCCTGTACGTCATTGACAACATCATCTAATAAACTGCGCTGCAAACAGCTGCAGCAAACTGACCTTAAGCATATAAAACTCATACTTAGAGATGTAATTCCAAAATTAAAGAAACACATTGATAGATTACATTGTCTTTTCTATTACCATGACATTATGTAATAGCAATATTCTAATTTTCAAACAAGTATTAAACTGGCAATTCTATCACTAAAACAAGTAATGTATAATAATCAGAGGCTGTAAATACCTGGGCTTTAGCTTCTTCATCCTCTCGTTCTCTTCTCAGTCGCTCTTCTTCCAGTGCCTGCTGCCGCAACTGCACCAACAACAATGGGACAATTGACAACATGCATTCCATATGTATTGTATCAGAGATAAACAATTTAATCTGCTTGCTAGGCCAGCAATGCTAAATTTCCAATCACGAAATTATACAGCAGTTCACATCATTACAAAAACTGAAGCAAAATAGTCAATTTCACATTTACATGCCCAGCAATAAACCATCATAAACTATGCAATCACATGCTATTTCCTAACATATTCTCATACAGAAGTTTATCAAAATGCCCCAATAAATACGACTTTAAGCAACGTATGCCAAGGTTTCCACTCTATAAAAGATGTTCGATGTACTTTAATGCATAAACACAGTACAGAGCAGTGTGCAAGTAATGTGTCCTAACACATAAAATGCAAACCTTTTCTTCTTCATCAGCCTTCTGTCTAAATGCTTCTTGCCTAGCTCGTTTTTCTGCCTGTTTGCGTTCTTTTTCCTCCGACTTGAAACGCGCAATTCGTGGATCACAGGCATAAGCATTGTCTGATCACAGTGCAAATAAAAAGCAAAGCATAAGCAACCACTAAGAAAAGACGACTTACGCAAATGTCATACTCATTAAAATTGATCGGTGAATACCAGAGTCAAACTAATAAACAAAACAAATTAATCAGTTACCAATAAAATAAAAACACATCGACAGGATAAAGACAGCAAAGAATCAAAACAGACTTACCAACAAGTTGCCGAATCCGACTTATTTCTTCCTTTTTTAATTTTTGACGGGCAGCTTTGTTTTGTTTTTCAATCCATCGCCGTTCTTCTCGACTAAAACCATCAACATGTTACTACTTCATTCCGATAGTCATACTTCAAGCAGTAGTTCTGTGCACTTGAAATCACAGCTTGTGTTGTAACACTAAAGGGTCGTAAATGCAACTCATTATTTATTTGTAGATGGTCTGTGAAGCAGCCAGTTCCACAGCTGGGAGATGACAGTGTCTCATTTGAAGATGTCAACAACTTCTATTCATTCTGGTATGGCACAGATGTTTTTGTGTTTGGTAAAATTGATCCATGTTTTGCAGTTTTCAGTTTTAGCTTGCAGAAAAACATCACTATAATCATTATCTGCGTCACTGTCGCTGTCATTATCATCAACATCACGCAAGAACTGTAATTTCTACTTTTCATATTAAAGATCAGAACAAATGAACAAGAGGTCAAAGTAATTTGACAAAAAGCGCCTTACAGCGTCCATTCCCCGGTTAGGGGTCTAAATTTGTACCATTGAATTCCTGGGGTAGGGTTTCCTATTAGTGTTCCATAGTAACTATAGGCGTAGGATGCACCGTTTGGCCACAGTGCACGCGCGTGACAACCAACCGACCAATGACGTCACGACACAGCCTATCTCAATAAGCGCCTCTTTTACTAAAGTAAAGTGAGGCGCTTAATAATTGGACTTAACTGAAATCTGAAATGACAGTTGTTGAACCTCTGTACAGTAAGAACAAAAAAAATAATATCTGACAAATTCAGTAGAAGACTGACAAAAAAAACGAACATTCTCAACATCATGAGGACTTACTTCTCACCCTTCTCTTTTTCTTCTTCGTCTAAATATGAGTATTCACGCCACGACTCCACATTATACCTAAAGTTCCAAAAACAAAAGAAAAACTTCATAATCAAATCAATACTGCTAAATTATACAACAATGCACAACCAGAAATAATAAAATTCATAACGTGTCGCAATTCACGTTCAAGTCAGCTAACCAAGTTCATACTCAGGAACTGGGTCAAAATTTATTGTCTCTATGCAAACAACAACACCAAGTCTCTCGGCTTGTCTGCTTTTATGCATAACTATAGACGGCTGTCAGCCAAGATAGCTCCGCTGCTGATTTAAAATTTTAAAAAATTCAATTTTTTTTTTGCACATTCGCACATAGATCATGTGTGCCAAGTTTTGCAAGAATTGGAGAAAAACTGTACGAGAAGCGATTTGAAAACAGTTTGACAACTCACAGACATACAGATAGACACCAGTCACCTATACTGTAAGCTCCGCTGGCTGCAAGCTAAAACTGAAAACTGCAAAACATGGATCAATTTTACCGAACACAAAAACATATGTGCCATACCAGAATGAATAGAAGTTGTTGACATCTTCAAATGAGACACTGTCATCTCCCAGCTGTGGAACTGGCTGCTTCACAGACCATCTACAAATAAATAATGAGTTGCATTTATGACCCTTTAGTGTCATCGTAGGTCATCAGCATTAGAGCCGTATAGCTTGTAATGCGCTTAATTTAAGACTTACTTACTTACTTTATCACAGACAGGCACATCCGCTAGCCTGCATCCAGTTTCCTGTAAGTGGCCAACAATAATAATAAGTACAAATGGTTTCGTTTTGAGTTACTCACCTCTGTTTTACATTACTATTTAAATGACTTTGAAATAACTGCTTAAGGTCATCAGTGTCTGGCACTAGTGGTCAATAGTAACCATAGCTCTAAATGCCTCAAGTTTTCAACACAACAGGCTAGACAAAACAACATTGCCATGAACCACATACTACGGACTTATAACAAGTAGTTCTGCTGTTGCAAAGAGGCCGCGCTATGCTTCGTGTCCGTATAGCTTCAATACAAAACGTCGAGCGCAGTCTTTTATTATTAGTTGCTTCGGCTTCAGGTATACCACTGCGTACAACTGAATTCTTTCTGTTCTCTTCTCTTCGGCGTATTCGTCCATGCTGCAGGCCGTCACAAACATTCGCTGGTGCGTCGCCGACTGTGTGATCTACACTGCATGGTCGTCGGTAACTGTTTTTGTCACTTCGTAGTTCGCACGTCCAACAATCGATCAACAGCCAGTGGTGCGTGGCCGACTGTGTCATATACCCAGCTTCGTTGTCGGTAAATGTTTTTGGCACTTCGCACGTCCAGCAATCTTCGATAGCCAGCTATTAGACCAGAATCGCGATTTCTGCCTATACCCCACCTGCATTCGAGGCCCCCGTTACGGGGTTCCCGTGGGAATATCGCCACCCCGTTTGGTATGGATAAACTAGAACCGTGTGGCTACCCGATGGCAAAAAAATTTAGAAGATATCTTTATTCGTTTTGACATAATCCATGAACGTGACAGACAGACACCGCATGACGGCTATAGTCGTGCTTACGCATAGCATTGCGCGGCAAAAACTGACAGTGCTGGAATGCCATTCTGCAAGTGCCTGTAATGCCTAAAAATGAAATTACCACCACAAAATACCAAGCTTTCTAAGCCATGCTGAATTCACAGTTTAAGACGAAAAACAAAAAAAAAACAATCGGACAACATGCACTAAATACGTACCGAGAGTTTTGCTCAAAAATGGGCGAAAACACGTCGTAGAAATTCTGTCGAGACTCAGGGGTCACTGACGGAATACTATCATCAAACTGTGGATCAACACTGTCGTAAGATCGTCTTTTCACTTGGTTGCCCAAAATTTCATATGCTGTCAATGCAAGTAGTAATTGCTAATAATAATAAAATTTAGCAAGTTAACAGTACACACACAAGCAGATGTATTAACACGAGCAGCGGGCTGATTAAACTTAGATATTCATATCATAAAATTATAGCAGTGATAGCAGCAACTACTACTGAAGTAGTAGTAAGCACTAAGCAGTGCAAGCAACGACAAAGAAACCTGGCAAAATGTGTGCATTGCAAATGCATTTGCTAGTGATGTAGTCAATGCCAAAATTTTAAGACCATGGCCTAGGCCTCCATCCTCGAGACCAAGGCGTGGACCTTCGAGGACAAGGCCTATGTCACAAGCGAATCAGATGCTGCACTGCACAGAGACCACCCACCACCAACGTATCGCATCCCGTGCCGTGACTGCCTGCTGTCAATTCGATCATCTCTATATTAATCGTGGTACGTACGTCCCACGGTGTGTGCCCATGACACACGATGTCGCGGCAAAGCCGCCTTGCGACTTGCGAGCCGCGGAAAGCCGCGGGCCAAGGGCCACACGGCAAAGCCGCGTATAATCTAGTCAGTTAATAATCGGTTATGGAAATTCACAGATCGGTTACGAATTAAGTTTCATATCCCTAATATAAATTATTATTAATTTATTATTATACCAAAAAATTGTAGTGGAGCTGTCAAGCCCAAGGCAAAGGCCAAGATCATAGGTCCCAAGGCCAAAGCCAAGATCATAGGTCCCAAGGCCAAAGCCAAGATCATAGGTCCCAAGGCCAAAGCCAAGATCATAGGT
>Ga0209149_1001129_pt1 | contig 12912 bp, 10 predicted proteins | sample WorMetTyACAVOLI2_FD_187423 | JGI IMG/M metagenome (GOLD analysis project Ga0209149, IMG submission 187423) | Marine gutless worms symbiont microbial communities from Max Planck institute for Marine Microbiology, Germany - Olavius algarvensis... ... | reverse complement strand
AATTTTGGCAACACCAGGATATATTATATGATTATAAGGTTGAGTTAACCGGGGTTGGGAACAGAAGTCAGATAAATGCGGATGAAACTATTGTATTATAATTGCACTTTTGCACTGTTTATTTTTTGTTTGATGATGATGATGTTTGCACAAGCTGGGCATAGAGGCACATGCCTACGCCCATTACACATCTTTGCTTTGCTTTTACTTACTACTTGTTTATATTTACTCGTAATGGCGTCTCTCGGTAGAAGTATTTGTCGATTTTCTGCGCGTTTTCATGCACATGTATATTGCAAAAGAACATATTCATCTTCGTTAACAACTAGTACCGGTAATATTAATATTTTAGTGCCACTAAAGTCGTCACGCACTTATTAAGCTTAGCAGAGCTAGCCTGAAATCCGGCGTTGTATTCTGATGTCCCTAAAACCTGACCGCAAGACCGCACGGACGACGGCACACCCTAATTGCTGTAGACAAGAGCGTGTATGACTGTACGACTGTGCGCAAGCAGCGAATTTCCGTTATTGCAAGTTTTCAAAAATGCCCTCGTCGTGGGTGGGTTAGGGTCAAGACCCGCCTCGTGGGTCGGATAGGGTCAGGAGTAGGGTTAGTGCCAGTTTTCGGGGCACATGAAGATAAGTAGGTGCAATGCTATAACTGGCACTAACCCTTACTGCTGAACCCTAACCGACCCACGAGGCGGTATAATACTGAATAAGTAATATAATATTTTATGACGGTTTATGCTATAACTGACACTAAAAAAGGGAGAACAGGGATTGCGCCTACTTATCTTCAAACTACCCCAATTTTCAAACGAAAAAGCTATTACCATCCCGGACTGGACTGGTCACTGGTGGCAAAGTCTATTACCAGTCCGGAAATGTTTAGGTATTCTACGGCTGCAAGCTGCACATGCGCATTGCTCGCAGTACATGCACATTGTTGACAATATGGCTGCAGCGCATGTTTGAAAACGGTAACATTATACCGGTTTATTCCCCGCTCGTGGATCGGTTAGGGTTAGGACCCCGCCTCGTGGGTCAGTTAGGGTTCAGTAGTACGGGTTAGTGCCAGTTTCATTTTTTAATGGGAGGCGTGGACATTGGCCGCCAAAGGGCTGCCAACGTCCACGCCTCCCAGCATGGCGGCCATGGGCCCGGACTGGTACCAGTCCGGGCCCGGAGACTTTTGCACCAGTCCGGGCCAGACTGGTAATAGCACTTACTGTTTTCAAAAAAATGCCTGCCTTGTGAGTCGGATAGGGTCAGGACCCCACCTTGTGGGTTGGGTAGGGTCAGGAGTTACGGGTTAGTGACACTTTTCATATTTTAAGTTGTGCGGTTGTCCGTGCGGTCACTTGGTTGTGTGGATGGTTTTAGGGTCACCCTTGTATTCCACTTACAATGCCGGAGACACGTATGGAATAAAGAGGTGACACGATTTGTCCGCCAAGCTTTAAAGTTCTTATGAAGAAAAAGCGAACCATATTGTTAAGCAAAACTTTTGTAACCCAGGCCACCCTATGTCTTGTGTATTGCATACTTCATTTTGACAAAAAGTAAAAAGTAACATTAATTTATAACGTAACATAACCCGTATGTCTGCAAAAAATTAAAGATGATTTTCGTCGCTGAATGAGCTAGCGAATGAAGAGAAGATATTTTGTCTACAAAAGGGCTAGTTACGCTAATTCTATATACTTATATGTTATTGTCTTCTTACTCCGTTACAGCTTTTATTGAATTGATGTCTGTGATTGGTGTTTGCACTAGATTTCGACGTCGAGAAATGTTTTCTGCGAGATGATGTACAACGCATTCTGAAGCGGATAACTGGCTTTAACTTAAACAAAATATTTCAAGAGCAAAAGATCGATAATATCAAACCACCAGAGTACAAGCTATTAACCACAAAGCAGTTGGAAGAGGTAACATGTTTATAATTTGTGCCACACTGTGTAGATTCTTAAATATGAACAGCAGTATGATAGCTTGTACAGTGATGAGCAGAGGTACAAGGGTTTGTGCCATTCACGGCAAATAATAATTATAATAACTAGAAGGGCACTTGGTAGAGCACATGTACCTCTGACAAAGGTGTTTCCCAGGGCTCGTCGTGAATAAATCATTTTAAAACCACGCCTCACTGCAGCGACGGGCGGCCATACGTATACCTGGGATTTTCCCGACGTAATAAAATTCCGTGTTGCAGCGCTTATACAATATTGGAGAAAGCAATCCGGTTCTCATCCGGACTATAATCCGGATCGGGCTCAAAAGTTAATCAGTTCGCCCATGTTACGACATCTGTCGACACGCAATGTTTCATCCAAATCCATGCACGCGTTTCTGAGTAATCTTGCTAAGAGACAGACAGACACGTGCGAAAACATTTACCACCTCCTTTGTAGGAGGTAATAATAATATGACAGCTTATAAGGCGCCATACCATGTCCATAAAGTCACTACAAGGGCAGGCCCCTGGTCACCACACTTGTAAATACGATGATCTGATCACGTGCATCACACAAAAGCTGAAGCAATGAATTCATCACAGAACGCCCAAGGTGCAAGTGAATCGTAAACCAGCAGTCATGCACTGAATGATAATAAGTACTGCTTATATGCTGCAACTTGCCTCTACAGATATCGCATTAACAGACTTCCCATTATGCAAGTACCATATATCATGCATTTTCCTTAATTTTCGTGCTCATATGCCACCCCCTGTACAGTGCCACCCTGGGTGATCACCCCCATGCCCCTCCTGTTCCGCTGCCACTGAGAATGATGCCTTAGTTATTGCAGTTGACACACATACACATAGATGATTGTTTTATTGGCCATTTTCGAGGATTACTTTACTTTGCTGGCTTAATTATAATATTAGCAGTGTGTCTTTGTAATATGTTAAATTTGTTAGTGATTGCGTACGGTAATTAACATCACAGTAGTTATTGTGAAGCAGGTAGAAGAAGAATAATGAACTTCCAGAGTCCAGACGCATGCCGCAGCCTCTGTGTGCAACACTGTATTAACACTACAGGCAATGCTGGCCTGGACAGCTCCACAGCTATTCTTCCAAAGACTAAGTCGAAATTTGAAATTTAAAAAATTCGCCAAAAAATTTTAAAATCAAAATTTTGAAAATCTGTTCCACAGATTTTTCTGCATATTGGCACATAGATCATGTACGATATGCCAAGCTTTATGAGAATCAGAGAAAAACTGTAGGAGGAGTAGTGAGTTGAAAGAAGTTTTGTGACCCACACCCAGACGAGACAAATGCATCAGTCACCTATAGCTATACTATAAAGACTTGAAATACTGTTACTTAACTAATTGTTGTCTTCATCAGTAGTCCACTACTCTATGTGCCACCAAGCATGCAAGTCTTGTGTTAACTAATGCTAGTAGACAGTGTATTCTTAACTTTAATATCTGGTTCATCCTTTTTGTGACCTGTTAGGTTTTACTAAACGTGAGTGGATGGAACGCACGTCTGAAAGTTTTTTTGGGGGCAAATGCAAATTTAAAATTCTTGGCGACGGGGACATGATCATAGACGCAAGGCAATGAACGCGGGGAAAAAATTCTGGAATCTGCACATCTCTGGTAACCATCCAACAACGGAAGACGGTGCTGCATGATAGAGGGGAGTACAGTGTACAATAAATTACTTACTTACAGTGGAGGTGGACACCAGAGAGAGGAGCAGATCCTGAATATTGCGTCCACATCAGTCTGCGGATCTTGACCAAAGATTCGCGTCCACTGGCAGATGCTATATTCGATCTGCTGTCAACCTATCCCGCATCCGCAATGATTTATGTACTTTCAGTAACTCATACGCTTTAAGCATACTTAGTCATGACTGCATCATCACATTGTTAGTTGTCAGTTGTATCAGCGTGGCGAGCAGCGGGTTTAGCGTGATATCGTGCAGCGAGATAACGAGGTTTCGCAGATAGTTAAGACCTGTCCAAAAATGTGTTTTTTAAAAGGATCCGCATCCGTCTGCGAATTTTCGTGAACTGCGTCAGTCTGCTGATCTCAAGAATTTTTGCGGATCTTCGTCCGCGAGCGGATGCATCCGCCGTCCGTCCACACATCTCTTGTGGACACTTGTGAAATTTGAAACCGCCGACTGTGCCCGCTTCAGTTGCCTTGACATCAGTGTGACCGCTCATGCAGTAGACGTGCTACTGTAAGCCACCGCCGACTACGTGTTGACACGGTTGGGGGAGGGGACGGTACATTGATCAAAGCGAGCAGCGATACTTGCCGCTCGTCGGCCGTTAGTGAAAGTATTTTAGCAATTACGCATGGACTCAGCTCTGCGCAACGCCGTACGTAATTTTTTCTTCAAATCGGTATCAGCAGAACTGAGACACCAATTCACCGATGTTCTCAGTGGGTTCCGATGTCCGATATATGTACATATCAGTCATTCTCTACATTTAACATCCCTACCCGTCATTGTTGCTGCAAATAAAGAAAGAAATACATGTGGCAACTCTAATAGTAGTGTAAGGTTTGAACTCTATATAGCCTGTGTTGTGTGCTGGTGCTGCAGTATGAAGAAGCAGCAGCTGAGCGAGGACACAGGATGTTGCAGATGCCTCCAGTCAAGAAGGCTTGGGAAGTGGGTGATGCCGCCAAGTCACACATTCTCTCTACCGATGACATCTCTATGTGGGAGGAGTCTAACAGCAGCACATATGTGTTCACCGACATTACGTACGGCTTGCCTCATCGGGTTGGTTACTTGTGTACCGGTAGCACATGCTTTACTAATAGTGACAAGAAAGCAAAACATATTTGGCAGAATCTGTTTCGTTGCAAGTGTTTTCACCAGTGGCAAGTTTTGTTAAGGAGCGCTCTGGGATCGCTCTGATTTTTGGAAATGATCCTTAACTAAACGATTTGCTTCCGCCAAAGCGCTATAATTTTTTTTTGGGATCATAAAAAAACTTCCACCCAAGCAGCGTTAGTCACGTGACTCGTGTGTTTGTAAACAAACTGTGATTTCATTTGGTGTTTTGTTTGTTTTACAGTGTTCTTTTTGTCATTCTTTCTTATTTGTTGTCGACATTTGTTCACTTCTTCTTCTTCTTCTTCTCATATGCATGTCATGAACCATAAACCACAATTTGTTCACTGACAGTATGTAAATAAAATTTGTGTCACTGCGATGAGAAATGTCACTCAAAATTTTGACAAACCAGAAGCTTTTAAAATTCCCGGGGATTGAGACTGCCCCAGCTGCCCCAGGAATTCCCAGCCAGGAATTGAGACTGCCGCAATTCCTGGGAATTCCAATCCCCTGGGAATTCCAATCCATCACAGCTTTTTATATACATTATACAATTGCAATGTTGTATTTTGGTGAAATTAGAGTGTGTTCAATATGTTGTCAAAAACTTGTCAGAGCACATAAATATTTGGCCAAAGTTCGGCCGAACTTCGGTACTCGTTCGGCCCCGTCAGCCAACACTTCGGCTTCAGCCGAACATTATAAGGGCATGTTCTGTGCACCTCTAACTGCCATGCCATTTACCGGGTAGGTTTATTGGTGAATGCAGAACAGTGCCAAATAGCTGCTGATCATCAGACTTGGGTTTTGTATCATGCTTGCAGCGGATTTCATGATAAACACGACTGCTCTAGTAGGAATAGATCCTGGGATCTTACACGCTAGTCAAGCATATTACTGGCTGCTGATGTATTGGTATTGATCAGTTACTTAATTGTTACAATGCATTGTAGCAAAGAACAGTGGTAGTTCGAGAGCCTGGTGGTGTTCTGAGATTTGCAACACCGGAGGAACGTGACCGTGCCCTCCAGGTGTATTTTCCCCGACCCGGCAAGATGTATGTGATGCCGAAAATGTTCTGTGAAGACCAGCTTGAAGTACAATATACTTGTGTCTTTTTACTCTTTAGTTAGCACATTTGTGATTAAATGTTATCCAGTCATACAGCTTGTGAAAATGTTTGGAGACTGGGGCACTTGCCAGTTTGGCGTAGCAGTAACGCATTGGTCTCGGTCAATGTAGTTACTCTACGCCAGGCCCGGTTAATGCCTGGATGGGTGACTGTCTTAGGATGGGTAAACCACCTCGGCACAGAACCAGACACCCAGGCCTACTCAGCCTGACCGTCCCTCCATGGGTAGGCGAGTGAATATCACGTGATGTGCCTGTTTACTCCCCCAGCAAAAGCCGGGGGAGTAAACAGGCACATTGCATGATACTCAGTCCGCCTACCGACACTGGTCCATATCTGCTGTCTCGCAGTGCGCAGTGTGAGCTGGTGTCTGGCTGTGAGCTAGTTAAACGATCAACATTTACGTTATTATCTCCGACAGGAGGTACATGTTTCTGCCCGTGTTTGTTTGTCTGTCTGTCTGTTAGCAAGATTACTCAAAAACACGTGTGTGGATTTGGATGAAATGTTGCGTGTCGACAGATGTCAGGACATGGATGAACTGGTTAACTTTTGAGCCCGATCTGGATTATAGTATGGATGTTGGAACTGGATTGCTTTGTCCAATATCGTATAAGCGCTGGTACACAGAATTTTACGTTGGGAAAATCGCACGTGTACGTATTGGCTCGGCCCGCCGCTGCAGCGACACGTGGTTCTAAAATGGTTTTATTCACTCAGTCGTCGAAACACCTTTGTCGAGGTACATGCGCTCTACTGAGTGCCCTTCTAGTGTTATTATATGAATGCTGTTCGGGGAGTTTTTAACCATAAGAAGTGCTCTGCCTGCTTACTTACTGTTTATTTTAGTCTTGCTGCAGTCGGACGTGGTTGTGCTTTCTGTACCAAATGTAAAATGGATGCATTTTGTCAGCTATTCATTAACAAATATGTTATTTTATCTTATATACTAACAGCAAGGAGAAGGCATGTATTATTGGTGAAGGAATAGACACCTTAGATTCAGTTCTCATTGTACGACAGTGCATAAGGAAAGGCATCCCGCCAATCATTGTACGACAGTGCATAAGGAAAGGCATCCCGCCAATCATTGTACGACAGTGCATAAGGAAAGGCATCCCGCCAAAACTGATCCGATGGATGAGAAAGTCTTACTTAACACTTTGACCACAGAACCAAATGTTACCAGCATGCAGCAGAAATAGTAGTAGTAAGTGAGAAGCAACGGCATGCTGGTTGTCTGTACTGGTGATGTACGAGTTATCTCCTACGAGCATCTCAGTATCTGAGATACTAGATAACTCGTACCTCTCATTCAAAGTGTTGAGCTATACAATATATGCCTGAGCACTCAGTCTTGGACGTCCACAGCTGTAAAAGGCATGTTGTTATCAGTCAGTTATTGATACTCGGTAATGTCACTGGTGTGTTGAAGTATTTTTGCCACTGTGTGTAGACACTACTTGCGGAGCACCGCTATCAATACGTGCTAGACAGAGCCTGCGTTCAGTTTGAGCCTGATGATCCTCACTACATCAGGGTACTGAAGTAATGTCATTCTAAATACGGTGTGTCTCAAAAAACTGGATCCCGGTTACATTTTCAGATAACTACCAACAAATATGATCCAATATCAGCAATTTATGGTGTGCAGAAGCTTTACTTACTAACAGTTACTCTTTTGCAAATTGTTCAAAACAAAGAACCAGCTGAGGTTTTTCTTGTGGCAGCCAGAGCAGCAATTTAGTGTCAGCCATACAGAGTTTGGTTATTTCACTTCAGGGGATATAGCAGTAATTACAACATCATAAGTCACAGAAAACGTTACTTTTAAAACATTAAAATGCACTTATATGTGTCTCTTCAATGATGCCATTTAGTGCATGATATGACTGCTGTTATAATTTAACAGACTTCCTGTTTTTATCGTATTTTGCAAAAAGTATGTGCAATTAGTGAATGTTAAATTTGTTATTCTGTGTGTCAAAGATTATTGACAGGATCAGACTTGTTGGAATTATTTAAAAATGTAACAGGGTGTTTAGACACATTTTATGTCATAATAGCTGTTTAACTGCATCATATTAGCAGGTTGACCACTGGTTGGGAAATACTCGGATGTGGGGAAAGGAGTGTCGGGAAATTTTTCAACAGTTAGAAGAATTTGTGGAAATAAGAGGGTGTGGTTCATGTCATGTAAAAAGTGTCCTAATTAATTAAACATAGAATGATCCAGCCACAAATTGACCAGGACTGGTCCAGAACGAGTTACATTTTGCACCGACCCAAACTGAGCCAGTCCAGGACACTGCTGCATGACGCCCACAGTGGCAAACGTGAAACTTTGATATTACCACCGCCTGCTTTCACAACTAATATCAGTGCAATGGAGTAGGTAGTCACCATGTGCACAGTCATCTAGTTGTCGCGACTAGTGATCATCAGTGCCATCCCATACAATGTTGCTCCGGTAATTAATAATAATAATACGTAGACTTATAACGTGCGCAATGTCGGAGTATATGACCGAATCTGAGGCAAAGAACGCTGCCAGGCAGCACTATCATGTCTCTCAGTAAGCCAGTCACTGTAGTGTTGTTATGGTGATGCCTTTTAGCATTTGTGGTCAGTTTTGCTAGGTTTTTGTCATTACAAATTTGGTTTATGGTTTGGTTTGGTTTTTATACAGCATTTTTGTATGTAGCATGAAGTACGTAATATGCCACTGTAAAAGCAAAGGTTGTCTGTAAGTTAGATAGGCCTTGGTTGTATGTTGCAGGTATTTTATGTAATATTTACTGTGGAAATGCTTGATATATAATTCAGTGGAGAGATAGTAGATGTATATCAAGAGATAATATGTATCATTATTAATTTTTCTGAAGTTAATTTAACTATGTACAGTGTGTGTGTGTGTCTTTGCATGTCTTTTATTATTTTAATTTCTGTTTTTTTTATATTTTGTACCATGAGTAATATTTCATAATATAATAACATAATAGCTGGTGTTTCATCCAATGAACATCGGTGCTGACTGTGGTTGGTCAGATAACACACAGAACCTACGAGCACATTGCTGAGTCTGGCAAGTTCGATGACCTGAGGTCTACACGACATTTTGGTCCCATGGCATTTTACTTGACAGTTCATCGCAAAATAGATTCACTGCTGCTTGACATGCTGCACCGGCATCTGTATGTATTACTTGACACTCTGAACTGATGAATTTGTGTTTCTTTGTCAACTGTGCACTTTCCATGTAAAATGTTTTAAATTAAGTTTGCTTATTGCATTGCATTGTTTCATGTTATGCAAAATTTCAGACATGTTCTGTAAGTTCATTTAATGTTTTTATTGAAGGAATTTTCATTTTTTAGTTATTTGGGTTTATTGTTATTTATCTGTTTGTAACGTAACTTGTGAATATGTTAAGTGTGAAAGATGCCGGTGACAATGTCCGACTGCTTCACATCATTCATCCTGACAGCAAGTCGGCTACGGAGGCAAGCAGACAAGCCGTCACTGATGACCGCCAGCTTGTATCTGTCAGTACTCAATATTCACTATAACTGTTACTGTTATTAGTCCATGTTTTTGATATTAAGCTGCTCACTGCTTTGATACTGTTAATATGGCATGTGGCCTGTTGCTCAGTTACTCTCCAAGTGTTTACTTGTAGAAGACTGTTCTCTAGTTTTCTGTAACTCTAACTGGAAAACAGGCCAGTTAGTAAAAATGGAAAGTGGTAATCAACATTTCCTTGACTGAATTCGGAAAAGGTCTTTTAGTTACTCCAGTGTTGATTAGCTCTTGATATGACTTTCCACCAGTATTTATATTTTCAAATGCCATGCAAAAACTTACTTTTTCACATTCTATTATAGTTTACTAATGCTGTGCACCTAGCAACTGCTGGCATCTACAATTCTATTTGGTTGCTGACATTGTGTGTCTAACAAATGTTTGTATAATAATAATAATAATAAAAGGATTTAAAAAAATAATAATAGAAGTAGTTCACGACACACTTATTCAGGTTGTTAGATGCATGTCATTCAAGTATTGTGTGCACTTGGCTTGCTGCAGATGCTCGTGTATGTATTTATATGTATTTGTTTTTGTAGTTATATTGTGAGCATGAAGCTGGTGCAGTGAATCGAGGTGCCGTGGAACTGGCATTACAGTCTTTAGATATGTCCAGTTCAGCTGTGGCAGCAACGCTCTGATCTTTTTACTTATCTGCTTTGTCTGTCACTAATCTCATGTAAACTGTCTATATCATAGGCGTTCAGAGAGAAGTCGGGGACATAAAACCACTAGTTTTTTGATGGTACTGTTTCTTTATGACCAAGTTATCTGCATTCAATAGATGTTGCTAATTATTACTTTGCAGCATTTTTCTGCTTGTTATGTGGATTACGGCTCAATTTTGCTATACATTTAGTGGTTTGATACCAATACCATTGACGATCTGTTCTGATAATAAAGAAAGTTACAATTTTGTGCTTCATTGTCAGATTTGCAGGAAAATGGATGACTGTTTTATCGAGAAGATACATGTAGAGCTGAAGCAAGCACTGCCAAGAAAAGTTGATTAAGAGTGCTAATATCAGCTAGTGAAATAAACTCTACAGGGAGGATAAATTATGTGAATGAAAAATAGTCCTATGTAAGGATACCAATCCTGAATCGCGGAATCCCAGGATCTTGGCCAAATTCTCCAATCCAGTAATACCTGGACTGGGATTACAGAATTGAAAAATTGATCATTAAGCGTTGTCAGTCAGTCAAAAAATCAGATTTTGTTGTATTACAAATGACAATTATTACCTGCAAAAGTACATTATCTACTGTACAATTTCTCAGTTTACAAATGTCATCGAATTTCACTTTGTCAGTAGTTACTTTTTCTGCCAGCCATCTATAAAGTGGTTTACAGTGTATATTTGACCAGTAAGCTGTCACTGGTGTGCCCGGCAAAATAATAGATTGAGGCGACCGGTGTCTGATTGAGACAGTTGACCATACTAACTTACCAAGCAGCTGGCAAGCAGTACAAGACATGCAGTACTACAATGGCATGGAATATGTTAGTCAAACCTTTTTCATCCAACCCAGCGTGCTTTGACTTTTTTAGTACGCAAAGATGTTGATTGCTGACTGCAAGCAAAAGCATGTAATCGACAATTGAAATGATCTATAACAGACAACAACGACCATACGGAACAATGTACATTCTGAAAGTTGTTTACTGTCCAAGACTGGTGTTGAGACAACTTTTTGTTTGCAAGGGTTATGTCTGTCGAATGTTTCCTTTATTTTTAGGATGTTTATTCTAAGTCTATTTCGGTTGGCATGTGGCACACTCTTCAATGTTTCTAAACTCGTCTTTAAAGGATTGATCAGTTTGATCAGCGTATTTATGAGAGTGAATGACAGAGAGATGACATTGACAGAGTTGCGAGTTTATCAGTAATTTTGATATATTGGTGTCATAATGAGTTCTGTAATGAATAAGCCTATATTCTTGTAATGTCTGCGCCACAGACAGTAAACTAGTACATATGTGCATGATGAGTAAACTGTGAAATATGAGCGTGCTTTTTCTTAATATTGAGAAACACATGTCCACATCGTTTTCATTTGCCAGGTAGTGGCTGCAGTGATAACCGACAATTTTACTGCATATGTTGATATACATCTGCCATCTGTATAATCCCATAAGGATCCCTGGGTTTACAATTCCTCGATCCCAAATTCTGGGATTGAGAAAAGGTGTCTGGGATTGCAATCCCAACTTTCCAAGTCCCATAAAAAGTAAGAACTTTTGATAACCACGCTGCACTCTGTGCACTGTCTACCCACAGCCAGAGTGGAGAGCAAGCTGGTGAAATAACTTGCTTGACATGGAAAAGTTGAGCTCAGTTTGATTTTATGCATTTTAGGAGGTAATGTGGAACATACTTTCTACTGCAATACTGCTTTGCTTTCCAATGTAGTTAACATCTTTTATAGCAAATTTAATAAAGCATGTAAGGTAATGATGGCGTGCAATTTTCATAAGATATTGAGCAAGAACTGTAATGTGTATAAAATACATGTTTCACAACAGTATTGTAATATTATAAACCGTGAGTATTTCATCATCATTTGTATTGCTCGCACAGGTCAATTAAAAACAGAGTACATATAAAGTAATTAATACGTGTATAGAACAGTCTGAGGTGGACAGCAAGGCTCAACACGAAGCACTGACAACTGCCCTTGAAAACTAATCCTATTGTCATTTGTCTTCCCATCATCATAACTAAGTGCAATAATTACAAGGTAGACTACGACAATACAAAGTATGACTGAACAAATGGATTACAGTCCACTGTATAACAGAGGTAATTTGCATAACAAAACGTGTTATAAAAACTCTGACAAATGGGACAATAAGATTTGAACTTTTTTAACGTGGTATAGTCTACGATACCGTGTGGAGGACTGTCTGGACGTTAATATACTCTATTACCAAAGAATGACGTGCCGTTACTAGTTGACCTCAGGGCCACCGGGAATTCCCGTTTTGAAAGTCGAAAATCCCCCCCGCTCCGTGCAAAAATTCCCGTTATCTAATACCCCCTTATACACACTTTCTGCTAACATAAATTTACAAATTCGCATCATTTATCGATCGCCATGTCCAACATCAATAGTCTTAGGCTATCACCTTCAAATCTAACAACAACACTGTCCACTCCACTTCCAGTCGACAAGAGTAGCATATCCAAACAAATTCTTCAGACTCAGACAGTGATTGCCTACCTACATAACAAGAGCTATGCAACGTAGTGAGTACGCCCAGCTATTTAATTATAACAAGTCGAGTGCGACCGCCTAACGGCGGTCGCAATGAAGCAAACAGTGACATTGACACGGGATATACCAACGTCGTAGCCGTCGCATTGGCT
>Ga0209149_1001128_pt1 | contig 12915 bp, 4 predicted proteins | sample WorMetTyACAVOLI2_FD_187423 | JGI IMG/M metagenome (GOLD analysis project Ga0209149, IMG submission 187423) | Marine gutless worms symbiont microbial communities from Max Planck institute for Marine Microbiology, Germany - Olavius algarvensis... ... | reverse complement strand
TGCCTGGTTTTCCGATGTCCTTCTCTTTCCAAAATTTTGGCACCTGACCAATTTATGACATGGTTTTCTTTCGCTACATGATCTGTTATGGCTGACTTGTTCATTTCTGCTGCCCTGCTCTTTCGGCTTAACATATCGTCACAGTTTTTTCACCATACGGTAGCTCAATCATTCTAGTTTTACCAGCATCAAACAGCTTCACGAAATTCCGACTGGATCATTATTATTATGTATGTTAGTTGCTACATAGCGTCGCCGTCATGGTGACAGCAAAGTCACCGTCAACGACTTGAGTCACGGTCACGGCGCCGTGACGTGTATTTAGCGCCCCCTGCGGGGGCGCTAAATACAGGTGGGATATAAACATTCGCGATTTTCTACCAATAAGTCGCTATATCTCGCAAACGATACAAAATATCGCCATAGTTACTATGGAAGGCGAATAGGATCTCATATGCAATCTATCAAATGGTGCCATTTCCAATGATCTTGAACGAACCGTAACCCTGTTTTCAAGGTCACACCACTATTTGACGCTAAATATCTCACAAACGGCTACAGATACGGCCATAGTTACTATAGAAGGCGAATAGGAAACCGCATCCAAGCGAATGGCACCAGATTTAATGACCTTGAGTGACCTTTAGCCCCGATTTCAAGGTCACGATACTATTCAACGTCAAATAAGTCGAAAATGGCACAAGATAGACTGATAGAGCTATATTTGCAATGGCCGACCAATAGAAAGTCGCATATGGTCTATCGAAGGGCACCATCTTCGATGACATTGAACGAACCCCAACCTGGTTTTCAAGGTCACGCCATTCTTTGACACTGACTATCTCACAAACGGCTACAGATACGGCCATAATTACTATAGAAGGCGAATAGGAAACCGCACCCAAGCTTTCGAATGGCACTAATTTCACTGACCTTGAGTGACCTCTGACCCACGTTTCAAGGTCACGATAATATTCAACGTCCAATAACTCGTCTGATAGTAAGTCGTGTATGATCAATAGAAAGTCGCAGTGGTGTATCGGCACGTTTAGTAAAAGGAACGCCGAGCACTGGACAGACGGACATACAGACAGACGGACGGGGTCTTACGCGTAATGCGTCCTCCTAAGGGAGGACCGCATAAAAATAACGAAGTTGTATTGCACTGTACTGTCAGACACGCAGAAAGCTCAGTGTTACTTGACGGTCCGCGACTACGAGTGTTTCGACCCGTCGCCGACTGCAGTCACCAAGTCTACGTGCTGCTGTGCTACCGAAGGACGTGGCTGGGGTCATCCTTGCTCACCTTGCCCGTCGCCGACTGATCCAGTCTATCCAGAGTTGTGTCCACACGGCCCTGGAATGACCAATGGAGGCGCCGGTACGCCACTACCTTGCAACTTCTGCTCTGTTATCTTTAAACCTTGCTCTAGTTGGCCTACTTGTAAAATCGTACGCAAAACAACACAACAACAACAGCAACAACAACAACAACGACGACGACGACGACAACAACAAATGTTTGACGGCCCTTTATTGGGGATAACCATGGTGACCGTCATTGAGTCACTGTCCTCAAATTCTCACACGCAGTTTTAGCCTTCCGTTCCATGCGTCCCAGTCTACCTCTAGGGTCTACGTATTTCCAGATCCCAATTATTTATTTTAATTGCTGCGCTTTGATTTCCATATCTTTCTATATTTGTTGACGTATCAAATAGGACAAGGGCGAGATCTCGTGATCTGTCGACACTGGACAGTCGAAAAACTTACACATTATACGTTGCTAGTCCATGTTTGTTGTAATCGATCATATATCGGTCATAATTAAGTCCACTTTCACGTCCTACTGGGGTTGCTTGAAAACTTCATGCTTCATATTTACACACCTTTTTGTACTATCACCGTACGGACAAGTCGTCAGCTGATTATCTCAGATTTGCACGTTATATTACATTTATATTACATTTATTGTTGTGTCGATGTACGAAGATATTAACGAGTGTGCGCTGAATCCAAACATATGCATTCACGGAGCCTGCGAGAACCTCGTTCCTGGCTATCGATGTGTATGCGATGCGGGCTTCGAAGTCGACCACTCTGGTCGTATCTGCAACGGTAACGTTTCAGCATATTTCTTTTATTAGCCGTCGACTAAACGGTTAATGCGATCGATGATTTTGAGTTGACTCTTCTTTACGGAAAGAACTGTACAACAGTGAAAAGGTAAAGATAGTCCAGTACGCTACTCGATACGAGCGTTGCAGCATGAGCTGATCGCAGTCTCTAGGCCGTCATTTTCATTCACACTGACGCTCGATATTGATATAGCAATTCTGTCTTTCTGTCCGTCCGTCTGTCTGTCTGTTCGTCACGTTCCGGTATTCTATGGAAACGGCTTAACGTATTGTCATAGTTTCTTCACAACACGATACCCCAATCATTCTAGTTTTATGGGTGTCAAACATTCACGAAATTCCGACGTTCCATAGTTACTATAGAAGGGAATAGAAAACTGCACACAGGCTTTCGAATGATGCTAGTTTCATTAACCTTGAGTGACATCTAACCCAAGTTTTAAGGTCACGAAATTATTCAACGTAAAGTAACTCGACTAATAGTAAGTCGTATTATGATCTATCTAATGGTACAGTGTACCATTTCCAACGACCTTCAGTGACCCCTGCCCTCGACGTATTTGTTTGCGATATCTAATTTCTTGTTAAAGATAGCACTGGTTAAAAGTTATGTAGTGGTTTAGCGAGTTGTGTCTCGACGAACTCGAACTGTTTTCGACCGACGTTGTTGATGTTGTTGTCTCGTCTACTCTAGATATCAACGAATGTGTGCGTGATCGTCGACTGTGTGACGGAGGTCAGTGTCGCAACACTGTCGGCAGTTTTCACTGCCGCTGTCCAACCGGCTACCGCATGAGCAACTTCACCAGGGCCTGTGAAGGTAGATACTCGACTGTGTTACTTTGCGATGAACAAGTCTCATTTAGTAGGTCTGTACTTTACTGCACGTGACATCGCGTGGCCTTGGTCTCTCAGTGTGCTTTAGAAATGCGCAAATCGTTTAATTTGCTAAGTATTTAAATCGAACTGTCATACAATACGTTGATTTGTGTAATCAGCGATTAGGCAGCGCAGTTACTGACGAATGCCATGGAGCCACTAGCGGCAGTGCATAATGCACCAGTTGTCTGCGATTAATTTAGTAAATCACAAATTAGCTTTGTACAGGGTGGCCCAACTAAAGTGAAGCCAACTTACATTTTTGTTTGTAAAATTTGAACGGATAGATAAAATTCAATGATATATAGTATCTCGCTTTGTCTCGGAAATAATGAAAGATAGAGCCATAGTTACTATGAACCGCACCCAAGCTTTCGAATGGTACCATTTCGAATGATCTTGAGTGACTTTGCAAAATATTCAATGACACGAAACATATCGCGCGGTCTCGCTGCGACAGCTGAGCTTCTTGTCTGTTATGTGACGATTAAACGTGTTCGTAACGCAACATGTAGACACGTTGCGGCTGTGTTAGACGTAGACGAGTGTCAAGACGTCGTCAACGTGTGCGTCAACGCCGACTGCTACAACACGCCGGGCAGTTTCCGCTGCGAGTGTTTCATGCCGGGCACCAGCTTAGACCCCACAGGCCGTGTCTGCGTCGGTATGTTACGATAGCACTCGACCGTGTACACAAAAACATAGACATGAGCTAACCGACATTAGTGGATCGACAACCACGGAACTTGAGTTAATGCCATCAAGATGCATAAATGCTTTATGTTGTTTACGTTGATTGTGATAAATGATAAATGGCTACTTACATGTAAATAAATTATAGTAAAACTGTATCAAATGAAATAAGGGATTATGAGAAGCCCTGTATAGCTCTGAATCTGGCATTAAATAAGTGCACTACAGGTGCGCGCCGTCCTGCTGATGATAAGTGATGAATTGATGAGACGGTGACTGTACGACTACACAGATCGTCGGCGTGGAGTATGCTGGATGACAGTCCGTGATGGCGAGTGTGAGGATGAGGTCCGATCGGACGTGACCAAAGCTGACTGCTGCGCGTCGATCGGCAAGGCGTGGGGTAGCCCGTGTGAAGTGTGTCCGTCGCCCGACGATCACGGCGGCGGTCCAGGTAGCCTCGTTCAGCCGACCCCGGGCATTGGAGTCGGCCCCGATGGAGGTCCGCCTATCCAGCCAGGTGCGTCCTTTGAACTTTTTTCTCACCTGTACAACTGTTGGCGAGTTTAAGTCAGACAGCGGTCATAATGATCATTGATCATTGCTAGCATCCTCATTACAAGTTACGTTTTGAGATATTTCACCCGCTGCGAAGCCAACTGGTCCATACAGCCATTGCTGGTGTTAGATTTTGGCCGTCCTCTTGAATTTTAAATGATTCCGACATAAACGTGAACTGAAACTTGAATCGCCACAGACTTTGAAACACAGACGTAACCGACGCTCACAATCTGTCAGTGCACAAGTCCTTAAAACATTACGTATTTGAATAAAATGAAATGTATGTTACCGAAACGTAAATTTATCTGCTTTGATTCAAGTTTTGTCTGCAACGGTCATATTCGACGAGTTGCCGTGTGTAGATGGAACGTGTCCTAAAGGCTGGCATCCAGAAGCCGGCTACTGTGTCGGTAAGTTTGATGTACACTGTGTTCAGAAAAAAAACAGCCACTTTTGTTTACTTGCATAACTCTTAAAAAAGTAACCGATTTGAATGACAATTTCAGACAAAATAGCTAATGAAATGCTGATTATAACAACATAAAAATAATTTATATTCTTCTTAAATGTTCTTTGCTAGCAGCGATGTAAGCCGGACGTCAGTAAAAGTGTTGTTACAGCAATGAGATTTATCATTGACGATAAACATCTGCTTAGATGGATGTGAGTGAAAAAAATGCGTAGAAAAACGCTAGCTCAAGATCTTTTTGACAGAAGATAAAGGCTCCCACACTGATCAAATTAGACGTATCAGTGCGAGATCTTTAACTTTGTTGATCGTTGCAGTGGAGTGGGCATTGTGTGGCCGACCACAGCCCGAACACGCGAGTCAGTGATGTCGCTGCTGTCACTTTCTCCGTTAAGTGTTTTAACCCATTAAAACTCTATTCTCTGTCAGCAAACATCTTCAGAAAGTGGTTTTCTTCATACTTTTTATTTATTCATAAGCATTTAATAATAATGTAATTTATAACCGTAAATCGTATTGCTGTTACGACACTTTTACTGACATCAGGTTTACATTGCTGCTAGCAAAGAATATTTCAGAAGAATACAAATTATTTTTATGTAGTTAAAATCAGCATTTTAATACGAGGAGAGACTGGGCGGGGCCGCAGCCCACCCAGGCCCCTTCTCGCTGTACCAAATGTAACAGCCCACCCATCAACGGCCAGTGAACCAATCACTGTATTGCAGTTGTGACCATAAAGGGTTAAGTAAGAAACTGACTAGAAATGCCCGGTGCTAACATCAAACGCGCGACATTGTATGTACCACTGTTCCTCTGTTTTCATTCGGCGGCCTCCATTCTAGGGGGACGCGCTTTCTATCATGGGAATTTCGGGGATAAATCTGGGGACATCTGTCAAACATCATGCATGTCTGGAATCAGGTTTGGCAGAAACGCACATTGCACAGAGTTCATGCTCCTGAAAATCGTTAGCGTCCGGCCCATGTTACGTCACCAGAACCCTTAGTTGGCTTGGGGATGAAGCAAAATAAGGAAGGGGAAGGGAGCAGAAATAGGGAAATGTTTGCTTAATTGGTTGAGAGGGAAAGGTCGCCCCAGTTAACCAACAGCATAGTAGAAGCACTGCATGTTCGTTGTATCATTCGTCGTTGTGTAGATATGGACGAGTGTGCCATGTTTCCGGACTTGTGTGCCACGGGCGGCGTCTGCGTCAACACTCATGGTTCTTTCCGCTGTGACTGTCCACCTGGAATGACTCTCGACCCCACCGGCATGAGATGCCTCGGTCTGTCTGTGCATGCCTGCGTCCATACTTCCATTCTACCAATCTGCAATTTATTTGTTATCGCCAATTTATTTATACCAATGAATGTAAAATCAACTATATATTTTAGTTTTCGCTGACGTAGCGTAGCCAAGATTTTAGGCTAAGGAGCATGACATCTACAGGGTCCAGTATCAGTGCGGTAAAACAACTGAGAAGTCGGGTAGAAAATTCATGTACCCAGGATCGATGACTGATTTCAAGTGAATGTTGAATTGAGTTTTCACTTATTTACTAAATGTTCTGTCTTTGCGGCTCTGGTCTAGGCTGAATGCCACGCCATTCACGTGGACTCGAGTATGAGTGCGGTAAACAATTTTGTCGCGCTCATCTATGCCAGAGCGCGACTTGGCTATAGGCGGCATGTTCGTCTGTCCATCCGTCTGTCACACGCTAGTATTGACTCAAAACTAACGACCGTAGGATCATGGGTAACCCGGGTTTCAAGGGCAAACCATTGTTCGATGTTGAATGTCTCAGAAACGATACGAGATAGACACATAGTTACTACAGAAAACTAATACAAAGTGATATGTTGCCTGTTGAATTGTGCCGTCTCCGATGACCTTGATCAACCTGCAAGGTCATTTAAGCTATTTGTCTGAAAATAAGTATAGCCTCTACTTTTCCGTTCTCTGATTAAGTCCAGGCGATCTAACAAATGATGACATTGCCGATGACCTTGAGTGACCTTTGAAGTTCATTTCAGTTACCTTAAACGGTTTCGTTGTCTGTATATCAAATATACAGCATTTTATTATCTCCGACAAAGGAGGAGGTACATGTTTTTGCCCGTGTTTGTTTGTCTGTCTGTCTGCCTGTCTGTTCGTTAGCAAGATTACTCAAAAACGCGTGCATGGATTTAGATGAAATGTTGCGTGTTGACAGATGCCGGGACATCGACGAACTGATTAACTTTTGAGCCCGATCCGGATCATAGTCCAGTTGCCGGAACCGGATTGCTTTCTCCGATATTTTATAGGCTACGGAACTTTGCAACCTTGTCTAGGCTGCCAGCAAGCTGCGCTGCTACGCGGAATTTTACGTCGGGAAAATCCAACGTATACGTATTGGCGGCGCGCCGCTAGAGCGAGCCGTGGTTTTAAAATGGTTTTATTCACTGAGCCGTCGGAAGACCTTTGTCGGAGGTAAATGCGCTTTACCGAATGCTCTTCTAGTTATGTATTAAGTCAATTACAGCGGTCGGACGTCATACGTGAGGCAATATTTCTATTGTCGTATTCAACCATAAGGACTGTTGTATGATGCTGAGCGCGACCTGTTGGCGATAGCTAGGTTTCTTGTTAGGCAACGCACAACATTCCATTTTATACTTAAATTTTGAACATTTCTTTTAGCACGACGTTCCGCTTTACAACAAACTTTCATCGGGCCTACCTCAGATAAAGGCTGGGCCCACAGGCGAAGACCGGTAAAATATAATCACGAAAGAATACAGGGTGCCTCATTAGTCGGACTGTTTTTGAGAAGAGATAACATTGCAACGACTAATGATAGAAAGGCGTGTAATACGTCAAAAGTTTCAGAATTTTGTCTAGAATGAAATGCGAAATTTGCATGTCACAGCAGTTAAATATTCTTTGCCTAATTTGCATAAATCATCAGTACCCCCGAAATTGCATTGAATTTGACAATGATGCATGTGTTTTGCTCAATTTTCATTCGAAATACAGTAAAACAAAGACGATCTCTAACACATGTGGTTAGTCCAGACGAAATTCAACATGACCACCCTTTGCCTTGATAACCATTGTCAGTCTTTTTGGCAGCTGATCAATCGCTCAGTTCAGTGTGTCCTGGCTTAGCTCAGCCCAGGAGTCGATATGAACTTGCTTCAGCTGGTCAGTGTCTGAACTTTTGTGACGATATACCATCTGCTACAACGCTGTCCACACTGAATAATCCGCGGGATTTAGATCTGGACTGTTCGGCGGCCAGTTTTCTGGTTCAATGAACTCAAGCCCGTTGGAATGCAGGTAAGCGACAGTCTGGTGAATGGCGTTCTTGTTGGAACACGAAGTCGTTGTTCGAGATACGGCGAATTGCCGGCAGTAAACCTTGTTCGAGTACGTTCTCACAGTAATAAACACTGTTTATTTTTAGCACCTGGCTGCACAAACACAAGGTCCGTCTTACCAAGTTTTGAAACAGTGACAGAAATTATAACGCTTTGCGAGAAATGTTTTCTTCCTTTTAGCAGTGTTCGGCAGACATCTCACTCACTCTTTGATCTCACATAATAAATTTTGTCTGGACTAATCATGTGCATTAGAGATCGTTCTTGCTTTACTGTATTTCGAATGAAATTGATCAAAACTCATGCGTCATTGTCAAATTCAATGCAATTTTGGGGGTATTGGCGATTTATGCAAATTAGACAAAGTATATTTAACTGCACTAACATGCAAATTACGTATTTCACTCTAGACAAAAATTCTGAAACTTTTGACTTATTACACGCCTTTCTATCATTAGTCGTTGCAAAGTTATCTCATCCCGTTTTTTGGACCACCCTGTAGATGGCATTCGCATTCTGCAAGTCAAGTCAACGAGGATGTTAGGCACAGGCAAATGCGTCTATGTCTGCATCTTTATATCAATCACTCATAAACACGTTAGATTTTATTTAATGACAACCTCTGATCTATCATCGAGTCCAGTCAATTCGGCTCTATAATCGTACTTTAGCCTACATCTTGATAAAGCCAAAACTGATCTAATTTGCCAACAGAACAGAAGCTTTCGTAGGCCGACTGTGAACAAACGTACAACACGTATAATAATAAATACGTGTTGTATGAATGCGATTGATCGATCGCTTGATCGAGTATTTGTGTTACAGACAGGCGTGAGTCGGTGTGCTACGGTCGCTATCATCGCGGTCGATGTGAGAACGACTTTCCTGGACGGTTTCTTCGCTCGGTTTGCTGCTGTTCGATCGGTGCTGCGTGGGGGGTCGACTGTCAGCCCTGCCCGCCGCACAGCTCCAGTGAGTCACTGACGTAGCCTGTCTAAACCGTCTACAGGGTGCGGCGTAAAACAATCAAATTTCGATGTTTCAACGACGGTCATGAATATTTTATCTCACCCTGAAGACACCCGGCTAGATACTGTTTTTGATCCCTGAGTTTGTTCCTAACTTTGTTCTGATGTTTGTTAAGCACGGTACACACTGGCGACAAGGTTGAACGTATCGGCAGCAAAGTCGACCGCGACAAGCTGTCGAGTTCACGTTGTTGCCGATTTGTTGCCAAAACCGGCAACGAAGTTGAACGTATACGGCAACAGTCGACTTTGTTGCCGATTTATTGCTGGTTTGCGCAACAGTCGACTTTCAACAAAGTCGACCGTGTTGAATTCAACTTCGTCGCCAGTGTGTACCGGGCTTTATAGCGTTTATTTTAACCATGTTTGTTTGTTAGCGACATCGGTTACAACTGTCATCTGTCGCTATGGAAATAGACGAGTAATGGCTATTGGGATCATGCCAGGTGGCAGCACTCTGCAATGGGGCGCATGACGATATTTGCTGTGCATGGCATTACTTGTTTAGTATATTTTGCTGCAGACTGGCCATAGTTCGTAGGTCGTAAGTGTGAATGAAATACGTTATTGACTATTTGTGTATCATAATGGAAAATACGAGCATCACAGACAAGGTTTTTAGTGTTATGTAATGTTATGTTTTATACCTGGATGTTCGTTCGATCGTCCGTTCATGCGTTACCAAACGGTCAACACGATATTTACAAAACAAATGATGAACCGATTTTTCTGACAATTAGCACAAGTGATCAATGGGACAAGGAGATGAAAGGGTCAGCTTTGGGGATACGGAGGTCAAAGGTCAGGATCCCATGACGCCAAAGTTAGATTTGGTAATCTGGCGGAGGCATCATTCGGTCGAGTAGGTTTTCTAGTTTTATTTTGAAGCAGCCAACAGTGGGCAGGCCAGACGTACTCACAGCCCACACAAGGGCAACAAAGTAGACGGACCGTGGCCCGCCGAGACAAGTAGCTTCCGTCACCTATGAATGTAATGACGTACCTGTAAGGTTTGTAGCATTCACACGTGTTTATAACGTTTTCTCTTGAAATATTGTTTTTACGAATTCTGGCGTGTTTGCTATAGATGAATTTCAAGATCTGTGCAGACGAGGTTCAGGTTTCGGTCCGGGACCAATTGGACCAGACGGAACTAGATTCATCACAGGTTAATTCGACCTCATTCACTGACTCATAGAATTTATGTTGTTTCTCATGCTCATATCACTTTCTGTCAATGATATATGTGTGTGCATGTTTGTTTATTACCTTGCTGTGACGACAGCCAGCGAACTATTGTTTGTGATTGCATGTGTTTGTTTGTTTGTTTGTGCGTAAAACAGTCATAGTTATTGCATTGAAGCTTTCAGCATCGATTGGAAATGATTGTGCGATCATTTTATTAAATTGTTAGCCATGTTAGGCCGAAATCACGATTGCTGGCCAATGAACGCTACTAAGGACTGGTAATGCCACCTAGTGAGTGTTGGTGAAACGGGTATGTGTGTATTTTGGAGTTATATGTGATTGTAAATCATTTCAATTTTAGTATTATTTTATGGGCCACGTGTAAGCGGTTAAACAGCCCTAAGTGTACCTTGGCATCGAGCCCTACATTGTATGTGTTTTTAAATTGATTTGCTCTGTTTACATGTTTGCTCGTTTTGCTTAAATAAATGATGGTTGGATAGGTGCCAAATTGGGTCTAACTCGGGCTGTTTGTGACAGCAGAGCTTCTTTTATATCGCCATATGGTCTGAACGTCGGAGGTGCTAGGCAAAGTCTTGTGAACCACTTGCTTATGGGTTGTTACGTGGTAGTTTCTCTGCTGAGATTCGAATCTTCCTCCTCTCCGGCGCGATCTCAGGCCTTAGTAATTGTTGCACTGTACAACGTGTGTTACAGTTATTATACGTGTAACACGTGTTACCCGTAAACGTGTAATAACACGTATCACGTGTTACATGTAATACGTATTACACGTTCAGACGTGTATCTATTGTCAGATATCAACGAGTGTTCGTTGTTTCCAACGCTGTGTGTAAACGGCCGATGTCGCAACACGCAGGGCAGCTTCTCGTGCAGCTGTGATCAGGGATTCGCTCTGAACAACGACGGAACCAACTGCACAGGTAACTACTGAAAATAATCCACATTGGCAGAGTAATCAAACTCGTCATCGTTATAGACAATTTGTTGGGGAAACGGAATAACAGAGTTGCTTCAAACTATTTGAAGCTCACAGTAGGCCTACTTCAAAACTGCTGAAACATCAGCAGTCCGTTTCAGTAAAATTCTAAACTGAAAGGAATATTTTATAAACCTTTGCAAATAGTACAATTTTTATTCCATGAACAGTATGTGCTCAATGATAATTGAGTCCAAGGCAACACCAGCAGAATCTGTCATCAAAGTGAAGGCCCTTAACTATTTAACAATGCAGTGGTAAACATTGTCCATTTTACTATCGACAGTTAATATTTGTGTTGTGGCATTATTTGATGCCGCTTTTTTGAAGCAAATAAACTTGCTTGGCGAATTTGCAATAAAATGAACTGCAATTCACTAACAACGTATACAGACTATTTACAGTTTCACCAGTTTATAGCTGCATGCTTACAAACGCATGCTCAGTTTTATTTAACGTCGGCGCCAAAGAAATTACTCAATTACTTACTTATTACATACATATATGTAACAGACATCAACGAGTGTGGTCTGTCGGACAACGTGTGTGGTAACGGCACGTGCGAGAACACAGCGGGACGCTTCATCTGTCACTGTCTGCCAGGCTTCGAGAGCACCATGATGATGCAGGTCTGCATGGGTCGGTACAATGTCAACACTCTATTGCACTATTTTAGTTGCCATTAGTACTCAGTGCAGGCGTACAGTAATTTTCTGTATTAGATTCCCCTTATTGCTTCTGTGTGACATCATCCCGGCAATGAGAGTTTAGTGCTTTTTGAGCTCCTGAACTAAAGTATAATCTGACTATGTAGTGCGCCCTCGGTCTACTGTCGGCGGCGCACTGGAGAGAAATTTTAGACAGGATCGATGCCCTTCTGATGCCAAACTGAGAGTCTCAGAGGTCTGAAGGCAATAATTGGCAATAACACATTCTTAAGAGCTTCATATTATTAATTTTATAATGTTTGAAATTAACTAAACATGCTCTCGATTTTTGTATCTTTATGTTATTCACAGGTAATGACAGGTACCCAAAGGTCTTTCTGGAGAAAACCAATAAAAAATTCGAAATGGGAAAGATAAGATACATTAGGAAAATTGAAATGGATTTTATTAAATTTTATTTTTATTGATTGTAGTTAATCAAATTATAATTGGTTTAATTCTGACGTTTTGTACTTTATTTTTCAAACAAAACCGTAAATAGTTCAGCCAATTGTAGACATTTCTAAAGCATCTTACGTAGGTTATTACTAGTATTATTTTTCTAAAATAGTATTGGCCAGGAACTGTTACATTTGCATCGTCGACCACTCTGATGTATAACGGCAAAAAATACGAATTACAATACAATACAATACAATTTATTGAAAACAGCAACAAACATGCATGCAGAATAGATTCGTAAACTTCACAGTAGTTAGCAGTAAGTAATAATAATGCACAAAAATTAAAAGCGAATGTTAAGCAAACTCAGATCATCGGCTAGTAGTGGCTACAGCGGCTCTTCAGCCTTATAGAGCCACCAGAAAATCTTTCAAGCCCCAGCTCGACTCTACATTGTTGATGCAGAACTCAGACCTTGCAGACAG
>Ga0209149_1001127_pt1 | contig 12922 bp, 11 predicted proteins | sample WorMetTyACAVOLI2_FD_187423 | JGI IMG/M metagenome (GOLD analysis project Ga0209149, IMG submission 187423) | Marine gutless worms symbiont microbial communities from Max Planck institute for Marine Microbiology, Germany - Olavius algarvensis... ... | reverse complement strand
TCGTCCCTTGTATGTCGTGGTCCGGTTGTTAATTGACCGGCGCGGACACAGTGCACGCGTTTATTTACGTCCGTCGACGGACGTAACAAGCGCCTTTATGATTGTCTGTGGATAACAAGTCGACAGCTATCAAATGCCACCCGTCATTATCAGCAAATAACACGTGAAAAGAGATCATAGGAGAATTAGAACCCTCACAAGTCGAGTATGCAGAAATGACATCATAAACAAAGTAAAAAATACATCAGCAAAGTTTCAGTAGGCTTTGTTAGATGCCATGAATGACTGTGTGTGTGTCTGTTTGGCTGCCAGATAACTCACGATCGCATTGATCGATGTCTGTCAAATTTGGTGACCCTCTAGAAGTGATTTTAGTGTCGGTCCGATTCTGAATGTGGATCCACTATCACTTTTCACACTCCCCTTAACATTACGAGATAATGCGTTTTACAATATTTTTAGCATCTGTCTTAAAGTGATCGATGCAGTTTTCGCAGCTGTATCGTGCAGCTTTGTGAACCCCTCTTGGACACAGTTTACTGTTTTAATTGAAGTCGAATATTGAAAATTCGTTGACAAGAACTTGCATTTTCAAATAACAGTTAATCATAGCTTATTATGCAAAGTAATTGATTTGTTGGAAATCTAGGCACTACTGGTGGGCATTGATTTATACTTGAGATTAAGGTTGTTACTGGTTTTGGACTTAGGTGTGAATCGTCTGGCTGGATTTGAGCTGAACAAGGAACGGCTGTTTGCTGCGGGTCTTCTCTCACTGTGCTTCCAGCTGTTGGACGGCAGTTGCACTGACGACGAAATTCTTGTTGCTACACAGACGTTCTGGATCCTGTCATTCAACTCAGCAGTGCGGGCAGAGGTCAAAGCCAGTCACCTCTATATGCAGGGTAAGCATGTTATTTTACTGTACTTGTTGCTTTTATTGCTGCTGTTGTTAGGCTTTGTGCAAAGCAGTGAACAGCTTAGTATCAGTGCTGTAGATCAGTAATGGTCTGAGGAAGTATTGTTCTATCCAGACATTATCAGTATGCATACATTGTACCTACTGAGGTAATATCTCGTATGTGGTTTAACTTATAATTTTGCCATACAGGTTCTGTGGTTGATGCAAAATATATTTGGTTTTATTTCTGGCCAGCTAACCCGAACAACGACAGACACTAATTCTTAACTATGCAGTGGTTGTCATTATGTGCCACTTGTAGTGTTGGAACAGCTTTCGACAAATCATGCTCGGGAAGAAATCAAGCGGACTGCTGCTTCAGTTGTGTGGATGCTGAAGTATTTCTCGTCATCAGGAATCTCGTCACCGACGGCTGTTGCTTCTTCCGCCGGTCTCTCTCATCTTATTTTTGTCTTTTCTAGCACCAGTGTTGATCAAAGATGTAGTCAGTTAGTTTCATGCCTGCACAGTCTAGACTGTGAGGAGGCATAGTGTTCTTGACTTGTCACAGTCTGTTCTTCTGTCCATTCTATTCTTTCATTCGTTCATTCGTCTGGTACCTGTCATGTGAACACGATATTTTGAAAACGAAGTGATTTTGCTGCAAACTGGCACATTGGTCTGTGGGGCAGGTAGATGAAACGGGGTCAAGAGGTAAAAGGTCAAGGCCACAGGAGGCCAAAATAGGTCAGACTTTTGACCGTGATATTTTGAAAATGAATGCGCCGGTTTTGCTGGAAACTGGTACAAGCGGTCCATGGCGCAAGGGGATAAAACAATCCACTATTGTGGTCAGGTGGTCAAAGGCGACGTTCACACGATACTAAAATTAGATTTGGAGACCTGGCGGTGGTGGAGGCATAATTCTCATCCTCGTTGGTCAAGTAGGCTTTCTAATCTGTACATTAAGTGATCTGTTAATTTGTACAATAATGCATGCAGTATAATCGACTGTAAATTATGGAAGTAAGAATAATCTGGTTGGACAACATTGTGAAGTGGACTAGTTTGAAATGATTGTGGTTGCTGGTGTTAGTGAAAGGTAGAGAATGCTCGCAGCAGAACGTGGGTTATTGCTGCCAACTGTCACACAACAGCAATAGCGTTATATCAAAATATCATGTTCTCACTTAGTGTGCGTCCCCACAATCTGGCAACCGGGTTTTCACCTCCCTTGGCAGCAGTGGTCTCTGCTGAAGTGCTTTCACATGGAAGAGGGATACTGCGGTGCCTGCAGAAGGAAATGGCGACTTACAGACACTGATCTGTGTCCTTGTGGCGAGACCAAGACGATGTTCCACATTGTCGAATACTGTCCCCTGACAAAACTGAATGGCAGCTTATCTCGGCTACACTCTGCAGATGAAGACGCTGTTTTGTGGCTGACCAGTTATGGTTCATGACACGCATACGAGAAGAAGAAGATCAGGCTTGTGGTCACGTGATGTTGAGCACGTGACCAAAAGACGGTTATAGGCTGTCGGTAAGCTGTACGCCCTTCCATCTCTGTTCATGCAGTTGGCTGACCAGTTATGGTTTATGACATGCATACGAGAAGAAGACGACTAGCGTTGTGAGACGATGTGGCGTCACAGAAAATCGTTCTTTGTGTTTAGAATTGGTTAAGCGTATTGTGTCGAATTATAGCTTAATGAGATGTAATTTTCAGCAAAAGAAGCCGAGGGCAACAACAGAGCGCTGGTCATTTCACATCACACGTCCGGCCAAATTGTACTCAAGATCCGCAGTCATCTTCGTTCCGCTGGCTACCGAGTTCACATCGACCCTGACATGCGATCAGGTACGGCAGTCAGTTGAGCAACACATTGAATGCCGTCAGCTTTCACTGTGCAATATCTCGTGTCAGTTATTTTCGTCAGAAGATACAAGAAATTGTATCGTAGTGTAATTTTACGTAAGAATATGGTTGCTATTTGTTATTAACTGATTATTATAAAATCCAAACCAAATTATCAGAAAGCTTTTGCTATGTAAATTTTTGATAGAAACTTATTTGATGTTTATTTATTAGGAGGTAGATATGACGTCATTGAGATATCAGTCATGTCAGATGGCTTAGTGATAGATATTAGAATACTGCATAGAAATCTTTCTATTTGAACATCATATTTTTTGTTTTACAGAAATTGAGTGTTATGCATTGGAACCATGAGCAGTGATGCCAGGGTTCAAAAAACCCATTTAAAAAAAAACCAACCCGGTGGGTTTTATTGGGTTTTTTGCGGGTTTTTAAAAAAAAATTTTAATGTGCAGTGCTAGATGCTATTCACATCAAATAAATGTGTAAGGGAAAATAATTAAGTACACCTTTATTATAATTTTTCTAAAGCTTTAAACATAATAAAATCTTTAGTTATTAGCAGCACAAGAAACGAAACTGGATTAAATTTGGGGTGGGTTTTTTGCCAGGTTTTTTTGCTGGGTTTTTTAGGTGGTTCTACCCAGGTTACTGAACCCTGAGTGATGCTGAGTGGACTGAACTAGTGATTTAACTCCACTATCTCTGTAGACGAAGTCTCGCCATATACAATTGGGATAAGTCTTTAAAACACAACAGTGTGGATTCAAACGTGCATGGTTTCCAGAATTACGTGAGATATGTAACACCTGCAGCAAAATTACATATGCACCGTGAAAATACATAAGTGCAGATGTTGGCTGTATATAAAATTATTTGTGTAACCTAGGTGATGTAGCCACTGGTGCTATGGTTGCTGTTACAAAAAGACTGGAGTTCTGTTTAGCACGTCATTTCTATACAGCGAGGCATCAGGCGTAAAAGCAGCATTTTTTAAATAGTGTTACATTACCTACATTACAGAGATCACATAACACTGGAAACTGTGTTACATTACCTACATTACAGAGGTCACATAACACTGGAAACTGTGCGTCATGTTGGTCCAGTGACCGTGCAAACACATTTACATGGAGACTGATGGAGTCGACTTTGGCAACTCTCTGACAAATCGTGCTGTTCTAATTACAAGTTGGACGTTATGAAGTTGCAGTAAGTAACACAGTCTGTTGGCTGGTGTCACTTTAGGGAGCAGTGGCATGGAGACGCTGGTGGAGAACGTGGATCGTTCTGCCGTTATCCTTGTCTTCTTGTCAAACCGACTCAAGAACAGCGCAGCTTGTCGATCTGGTACGGCCTGCACCCATTGTTCAGTGACATAGTGATGGAACTTCTAATTGTATTTTGTTGTCGTGACTGTAATTATTACTTCACCTCGGTGAGGTAGTCTTTTGCCTTTGTAGTGATGTTTATTACTTTGTTATGTTTACCCAAAACTATCAAAATCAGTCAGTGGTTGACGAAACTACAGCTTGCCAAAGTTTGCTTGATTTTTTGAGACACAGTGTAGAACCATAAATAACCTCAGAAGTGTTAGCAGCAGTTTACGTCAGTGATACTGATTATTGATCAAAGCCGTAATATTAGAATTAGTTGTGTGTGGTTGTCGATTAAACATAATAACAAACTGATTACTTACATAGCATTGGTGTTGGTTGTAAACTGGTGATGATATTGACAATGAGGGCATTTCGTCACCAACCAGCTGTATTTGAGGCGTTCATGGCAATTAATTGCTAGCTTAAATTCATTGACTGAGTAGTTTTTAGAAACATAAAGTCATTCGTAGTGAACTAACATGTAATTGTCTATGTAGGCAGTACATAGTTGGCAGTTTGGCTTAGTGGTAATGACTTGGCCTCGATCAACATAGTTGCGCTACGTCAGACCCGGTTAGTACCAACATGGGTGACCGTCGGCCGGCGGGTAAACCATCTCAGTATGTAACCAGCCAACTAGATCGACTCAGCCTTATACCCTCTGCAGGATGGTAAAAGGAGTATCAGCTTTCAGGCTGAGTAATAATAATAAATGGTGATGGTGGCTGTAGACTCTGGCAGCCTACAGATGGACTCGCAGCCCAAGTCGTTTGACCTGGTCTGAGGGTCGGCGGCCGCTTGGCGCCATTCTACATTCATCAAATGAACCTGGTGAACTCTCGCAATGGCTCTGCCATGATGACAGCACCACAAACATTGGAATTTGTATTATTATTAGTACTAGCCACATTGTGGGCAAGGCCTTGTGGCAATTCTGAATGAAATTAATACAACAGAGTGAGCAGTCTTGAAAACCACCATTTAGTGACGGGACACATTCAGCCCCGATGGATTCGATTGTTATAATGCCAGCAAGTTGTAACAGTTGAAGCTGAGAGTAATAAATAAGTTATTAGCATCCTTGTGGCCCAAAGGCCTGATAGCAGTTAAATACAGCAAAACGAACAATATGCATAATACATGTGCTGTGGGAGTATGTTATTATTATTATTATTATTAAACGAATATCGTTAAAGTGTCATTAAGTAGCCTAAAGATTACTTCAGTCAAAGTCAAAATACAAAACAAAATCTGATATCCGTAAGCGTATGTATGTCCGATATGTGAAGTGGAACAGCTAGGAGTCGCCCCGTTGATTGGTAATGATGTACCAGGCCAAAATTTAGTTTATACATGAAGACTGTAGTGCTTGATTGACATGTGTAGAAGTGGAGTATGCACTGAATGCTGACAAGGCTGTCATCCCAATTCGTATTCATCGTTCCTACGTGCTCGATGGCTGGCTGAGTACAGCTCTTGCTAGTCATTCTGTGCTCAACTTTGCCGACACCGAAGACTTCGATGCTGGTATGACGCACCTGCTGCAGCGTGTGTCAGCAGTCACTGGACCTGTAGCCACTTCAGATGCAGGTAACACATCTACCTTCACTGTACATTGCTCCGAATTTCTCCAACTGCATAACGTTTTAGTTTTCATAATGCTGTGATGTCTGAGAGTGACAGAGTCCATGGTTGCTGCCGTGACTCAGCATCGCAAGGGATAGAGTTAGTGTAGGACTGTTGTGATAAACCTTGAAATAATCAAGCACAATCAATCACGATCAAAATAGGAACTTGTATAGCGCATGCAGTCACAGAGTTTTTAGAGCACTAAGGCGTCGTGAGTATATTAATAACAAAGCAAAAAAGTAAGTTTTAAGATAACGCCTAAACGAATCACGGGATAATGTTGGGTCTCTGAGGTATTCAGGGAGGCTGTTCCAGACAACTGGGCCTGATACAGTAAAAGCACGCTGTCCATGTGTAGGCAGTTTGACTGGCGGTACAACGAGCTTGTTGCTGTTAGAGGATCTGAGACAGTGACGAGACGACCTAGTTGATGCTGGAACGAGCAGTTCAGACAAGTGTTCTGGAGCAGTATCGTGAAGACAGTCTTCTTCTCGTATGTGTGTCATGAACCATAACTGGTCAGCCACAAAACAGCGTCATCATTGGCAGAGTGTAGCCGAGATAAGCTGCCATTCAATTTTGTCAGGGGACAGGATTCAATAATGTGGGACATCGTCTGGGTTTCGCCACAAGGACACAGATCACGTCGCCATTTCATTCTGCAGGCACTGCAGTGTCCCTGTTCCATGCGAAAACGGTTCAGCAGACACCATTGTTACCGAGGGAGGTCAAAACCCGGTTGCTGGATTCTGGGGTCGCACACTAGGTGAGAGTCGACTACCTGAGCCGACTTCCAGTTATGCCTCCATCGACTTTTGGTGTCAACTGGTTGCAAATCTAGCCACAGCGGCTTCCTGGATGTCAGTCGTAGCAATGGTGGGCTAAGGATATCAGGCTGGATTGGCCAACTGTCATGTTTGACGATTTTCTCCACCAGCTTGTCAGTGGCAGTCTTCCTTCGTAGGGCTGGTGGTTCAATGTTGGAGAACACTGGAAGCCATGGGAGAGGTGTAGAACGCAGGATGCGACAGATGAGAAGACAGTGCTACATTGTTACGGCTATCCTGAATTGAATACGGTCTATCATGTCGAGCCAGTGCAAGTTGCATCTTCTGTCGTAGTTGCACATATTCGTGACAACACATGCTGCTGCATTTAATACATGCTACAGTTTATCAGTAACAGTCTTTGGAGATCTGAACAACAGACTACAGCAATAGTCGACGTGGCTGGCAACAAACGCATGTACGAGTGTAGCAGTTGACTCATCGTCTAACAACCGGTGGACACTTCGTATCTGTCGCAGCTAGTAGAAACAGCTGGCACAGATACTGGATATGTGCTGTGTAAGAGTTAAGTATGGTGAGGTGAGAACGCCGAGAAGTCGAGCACTATCTGCGGATTTTACTGTGCATGAACCGACTGTAAGTGAAAAATGCTTTGGAGTCAGTTTCTTCAGCTGGCTACACTTACCAGTCCAGATAAGTGCAGTTTTATCAGCGTTTAACTTCAAGCTATTAGCTGCCGTCCCTTGTCCGATCTCATCAATACACTGCTTGAGTAGGACACCTCCACTGCTGACAGCTTCTGGCTGACAGTGCAACAGGACTTGTGTGTCGTCAGCATACGAGTGAAGATTTAAGTTCCACTTGACTGCAGTGTCAGCGAGTTCTGCTGTGTACAAAATAAAGAACTGGGGGCCCCAAGACTAAAGTAGTACTGGATTGTCAAATTTACCCTTAATAACAGTGCTTACACGGTCACTGCCACAGTTCATGGGGCAATAGATATGAATACATACTGCTTTAGCCATCTCAGAGGTTTCTTTGAACACCTTTGGGGACCACCAGCTAAGACAGATGTGAGGTGGACCACCAGCTAAGCTAAGCACGTGAGTATAATGCCCAATAAGACAGTTGTGTGTGCTTTTCGAGTCACACGAGAAATTAGACCAAACAATAATAATGGTCCGACACAACAGCACATTTGACAAGCTTGCATCTTGTGACTGTTGGCTTGTGTTTGTAGGTGGAAGTGAAAGTAGACTGACGACATCACAGCCGTGTGTGGCACCATCACACAATGCTTCAGTGGACACATCACCGACTGCTGCCAGTGCTGCTGCTGCTGCTGCTGCTGCTGATGTCTGCAGTGTGATGTCGTGGTCAAGCCATGATGTACAGACCTGGCTCCATGACAACGACCTAGACTCACTTACCGACAGGTTTGTCATTTAGCTTTTCATTCTTTTGCTGCCTTCAGTATCGTTTTCTTAACCCTTTAGAGTGCAGAGGCAATTATAGTGCGTGCCACATCGAATGATGTGAAGTCGATATGAAGCCGCTAACTTTGGACCATTTACAGCATGACACGTAGGTTTGGACAGAGATATTGTGCAGTTGTTACACTCCTTGGAGTTTGCCTGTGATGATGATGATGATGATGGATGGATGGATGGATGGAAGGAAGATGATGGATAGATGGAAGATGATAGTGATGATTATGTCTGTGTATTTGTGTATGTGTACATGCCTGGTTGACAGGTTTCATGATCTGACTGGCAGACTGCTACTGGAGGTGCGGCGCATGCAGACAACTGCTCCCGAGTCCTTCTACTCATCTCTCCGTGCCGATCTTTTGCTTGACTTTGTCACTATGATGAAGTTCACCAGAGCTCTTTCCAGCCTTGGTGAATCAATCAAATGACATTGAAACACGGGTCAGTTTTGTGGAAACAGCGTGGAACAGACTGAGGCTGGGTAGACAAATGTGGGACATTGGGCAGTCAGAAAAGTGCAGGATTACAATTTATGCCGTTTCTGCCCACTTCCAGTGATCAGTATATTCCACTTCCACACTTTCCACCTCTGTATCTGCTCTTTGTCGATGATGCCAGTGAGATAATCTCAGGGTTATAGTTGTTTGAAGTGTACGTCGATGTTGTTTCTTTGTTAAGTTTTCCCGATCGAGTCAGTCGAAGTCATCTAAGTTTTCTTCTGCAGAGACCAACTGAAGTCGTAAACTAAAACAAAGGTTTGGCCGATGTAACTTGTTGCTGTTGTTGTTGATGATGAAACAAATACTAAATTTTTGTTGGTCTCTGCTGGTTGATATGTGTGTTCAGTTATGTGTATAGTCTGGCAGTTGCTTTAGTTTTGTCACCACCACCGGTTTTAAGTAAGAAAGTGAATTGACAAAATCACTGATAAACTTTAGTTTGAAGTGCAGCTGTGTGCCAAACAAAAGTTGACAACCTGCTGAAAAGTTCAATATTTGGTTAGTTTAATGTGGGTTCGTTGGTATTGGAACTGTTTTGCTATTTGAAGTTTTGACTGTGGAACTGGGTGCTGATGCATACAACAAACAAAAGATGTGGATTGTGAAGTAGAATTTTATCAAGCAGGTTACAGTTGTCGACTGAGCATGAAGCCGTGCTGGACCATTTGCTGGCACAGTTTTGTTATGCTTATTGTACAATATTTTTGTAAATTTTTTAAAATTTACCCCTTATTTAAATATTCAGAACTGTTTAGAACATTACACTGTGGTCCATGAAGAAGGTGGCAGTAAACTTCTGTCAATAACTTTGGCAAATGTCGACTGTTTTTAATAATTTTTGCACTACAGTAATTTAAAATGAATTTGTAACAAAATACAACATCTTATTAATTGCATCATCAAAGCATTATTGTTTGATTACGACATTTGCAACCTAAAGTAATTGCAAAAGAAGATAAAATTATGTTCTGTGAATAATGCCATTGGTCAGCTGTGCCGTGGATTATAAGCAGCCTGTATAGATGCTGAAGGTGGACATTTTCGACTTTGTGTTAACATTTTATGTCAGAATTTTAATGCTTTTATGAATAAAATTTCGGTGATCATGTAAAAATAATTTTTCTGATTTTGCATAGTGAAGCTCGTGAGACGTTTTGGTGCTATGAGGTGCAGAATTCATTTATGCTTAATTTATGCTTAAGTATCGAAATCTGTCACGGTTTGCAAAAGTTATTGTAAGAAATACTGCAGCCTTTTTTATGGATCATGATGTATAATTTTTAACAACATTTACTCCTGTTCAGATGCAACTACCTCTCCCGTTTGCAAGTAGTATGGCATGTGTTTAATGTAGTTAGGTTATGAATTTATATATAGGTAAATTGTATGTGTTTACCGAGCACAGACACAGTCAGTGGGCTATTGATTTACACAAGTAGTGGCTGTTCATGTTGCTTTCTAACTTAATTATTTAACTTATTGCATGTTAAGTAGATAGTAGGAAATTAAGCAGATGAACAGCTGCCAAGTTTTCTGCTTTTGAAAGAATAATAACGTAAAAATTTGCAAAACTTTAAATTTGTGAAAAAACATGACTTCCAGAATGCTGTAATTATGTCCAAACATTGTTTCGATATTTCAGACTACAGTTTGAACACATAATTAGGTATAGAGTACAGACTCATAAAATTGTAAACATTTGCATATTCAAAATTTTCCATATTTAATAATCATTCTTCAACAAGGTGACAAATGTAGTTGGGATTAAAAATATTGCTGTCCTCTTGAAGCGTGGATTCAGTGTGAATTTTAACAGTAACTGTTACTATTAAAATTTGCACTCCTTGTTGGCACGTAATTTTTGAAACCCATGGCTTTTGAGCTGGACATTTGTATTTTTTATTCTGCAACTTTCTTGCTTTCAAAGAAGGTTTACTAGTATGTCAGCAGTTTTAGAAGCAGTCTTGATCACCGTTTCTGCTTGCAATGCAGGACTGTGTAGTACCACTCCACTGGTAGCCAGCAGCATTGAGAGTAGCCAGTCCTAAGCCGTATTGACAGCTTCAGTCAGTGTGAGTGCGTGGTACTTGCCATCTTGGACTTTCTTCTGTCGTGTAACAGTAGCAAAGTCGAAGTTATTGATTACGTTTCTGCATCTGATGTTATGCTGCATTTACAGATGTTGTGATGAAGTCGATGAGTCTGTCATATTTGTTTTCATTCTGCTGAGTTTTTTTCTCTCAAAAAATGACAAACTAAAGTATGCTGATGTCTTTGGTGCAGTCAATTTATATAGCATTGTGTAGAATCTCATATTTCATTTGTTCCGCCCACCCATGCATTAACCTGTTTTGGTACATCCACCCCGCAAAAATGGGTAGTATGACAGTATGAGTCGTGAGTTAAAATATCAACATAAGGCCTTGGGCAAGTGTCGATACTCTTAACTTCATGGTTCGTATTTCCAGTGTTGACATTTAACATTGTGCTAGATATGTTTATTACTGAAAATTGCGAAGATACAAGGGTATTATGTTCCATTCTGTAGACGTACGACATTTGTGCTTTCGACGCCATGCTAGATTTATTTATTACTGAACGTTACTGATGTGTTCAGTTTTTAGGTGTTTAATTAGTAGTGACATTCAGTGATTGAAGTGCTTTATGAATCCTGTTGAATCTGGTACCGTCTTACTCTTACTCCAGTTATTCTGGGTGTAAGGCCGTAAAAATGAGTTTGTTTAAATTGTGAAATCCGTGGTAGAATGAGGCAGTTTGAGTTTGACAAATATTTTGCGTTATCAACTGAAGAGTTATGTGCATATACACAGACTGTCAGGGTGACCACTTGTCTGGAAAACCTGGAATTGTCAGGGAATTTGACAGCTGTCAGGGAAATGTAAGGGAATTTACTAAAAATCAGGGAAAAGTTGATAAAACTGTTTATTGTAAGCTGCATATTTGCATCCATACTGGTATTTAGTAGGAGTCTGTTCTGTGTCAAATATTAAATATATGGTTTTGGATCATGCACTGTTGCATTTCTACCCCCACCACTGACAGTAACACTAGTACGGGCATGATATGAGTAACAGTTAACATGCTGAGTGTCGTGAGCCATCAGGGAATTTTACATTGTCTGGAGAGTGGTCACTCTGCTCTCTGTGTTGCTGACGTTGCCTGTACAGTCTGTGTATGTGTATGTGTGTTATTACACTATGTAACGTTTATTATTAGTTTGCGTACTTGTCTCTGTACTAAAATAGAACATTTCAGCTGCAGTCGTGTTGACGAGTTGATCTGATAAAATCATTTGACACTGAGTCACAATTACTGTGCCAAACTTTGGTTGTGAAACTGTCTCGAAAAAACATGCCAAGTTTGGCAAGCCGTCTTTTTGACAAGCATGGACTAATTTTGATAATTTTTGGTAAACAGCATCAGCACACTTTCAAAAATGATATGCTTATTCAACTTTCCTTATCCCTTCACTTTGCTTGCTTTATCTGCTTTTAAATAGCTACGACAGAAATGACGTGAAACAGCGTGTTATTGTTTACCTCGGTATTTTGTTGGTGGCTGTGAAAACAGCCAGTTTAATAGTGTGTTGGCTCCGAAAAGAGCCAGTTTTAGTTTAGCAGACGTTCAAAGTCATGTCCTTTTGCCTTCATGTTTGCATGTAACCACTTTCTCCATTGACCAACTGCTTCGTCAATGACGTTTAGTGGTATGCTTGCCCATGTGTCAGTGAGCTGCTGCTTCAAGTCACTGGTGTCATGCACAGGTGTTTTGTACAGTGTACAAATATTTCTGCATCAGTCCGCAAATTCTGTAGTCAATCGGATTGTTTGGCGGACACAGATCTGGAGAGATAAAATCTGGTGTTTTCTGCTGAAGGAGCTCGACTGTTTCATAAGTATAGGGATGGTACTACGCGTCATTTCTGTCACAGCTATTTAAAAGCAGATAAGTAAGTAAAAGTGAAGGGACAAGGACAGTTCAATACATGTATCGTTTTTGAAAGTGTGCTGATGTTGTTTACTAAAAATTGTCAGAATTAGTCCATGCTTGTCGAAACTACAGCTTGCCAACGTCGACATGCTTTTTTTGAGTCACACTGTAGCAATATGTATATCTTATTTTGGTGCTGAACTAAATGCTGTTGCTTGTGACGAATCTGTGATACAAAAGATTCTTGTTCAGTTAAATTTAACAGTACTAACTATCTAATCTAATCAGTGATGTTGGTCTGGAGTTAGAGGGAACATTAATAAACTGCTCCTTATTGTAGTAATGTGTTGCATTCTATTGTTGCACATTCTCTGGAGTGGTTTACAGGTTAGTCAGATTGGGTTT
>Ga0209149_1001126_pt1 | contig 12923 bp, 11 predicted proteins | sample WorMetTyACAVOLI2_FD_187423 | JGI IMG/M metagenome (GOLD analysis project Ga0209149, IMG submission 187423) | Marine gutless worms symbiont microbial communities from Max Planck institute for Marine Microbiology, Germany - Olavius algarvensis... ... | reverse complement strand
TTACCTACAGGCATGTCCCACAGGACCGCCTGTGGATGGAGTCAAGTCCGCATTGACTCCGGCCCTGTGCGGCCCTGTGGCCCTGTACCTTTTGCAGTGACCCTTGGATATTATATATTCATCTTTATTCACCACATAGTGGTAGCAATCATACACACATATACAAAATAAACCTAACAGTCAACTAGTAAGTAATATACAAACATGACAATATCTAAGCATGACATGACATGCCATTATTATATTATATTACGTACGCTACATAAACTTGCTTTGACTGATATACTAATAGATTGAGCATGTGTCACCGGCAGCTGCAAGAACAATATCGTCTGTAGTGAGTCATGTATCCGGTATTGACCAGTGAATTATAGAGCTTGACGATCTACACGCAATCTTATGCTGTTCCATTTCTACGCGCGCGGATGGTTGTTATGGTTGCGGGTGAACGGTCGCGTGACGTAAGCAAACAAACTGTCTGAGCCTCGCGGTCAGTCTCGGTGATTAGCCTAGCGACGTGGGCGGGATCGGCGCCATGACACGCGTCCATTCTGCCATGCCATGTACTCTTACTTGCATGCCATATGCTCGAAGTGACGTCAGATGAACGGATGTCGGCCCGTTATCACTGCGTTGCCGGGCAACGCGAGCAGCAGCAGCAGTCATAATATACGCTTTTTAGGACAGCAACGGCGGTCATTCTTAGGTCATAATTTCGCGTGTCAGGGGTGCCCGCTGCCAAACGCCTGTCTACTTGCCCGAGCTGACCGTGACGGCGAGCGCCGCCCAAGCCAATAACGCCGCTGCCGCCGCCGACACGGGCAATCAATCGCTCATCTGGCGCAGCGGTCACGACGGCGATTTCCGTCGCGTCCCAGCTTTTAGCCTCTGACCTCTGCGAGGTCCGTGCCGCTCCGCCCCGTCCATCGACATCGTGTCGGCGGCAGCGTTGGTGGCAGCCCGGTTGGTCGAAGTTCAACGACGTGCGGCTGACGAACAGTGAGCAGCCATTTCAAATTAGACAGTAATATCGACATCGTTTGCCGTTATTTTTCAATTATGGCTCTACAACTCTTAATTTAAGTATAGCGCGTTTTCAAAATAGATTACGACTTATTCAAATATTTTACCTCGCTTTGCACTGACGGCCGACGTCGTGTGTTTGCAACTTTGTTTGTTGGCAAAATAACGGTAAACGGTTGCAGCTGTCTCATGAAACTTTCAGAGCAGATTTGAAATGGTTTAGGAACAATGCGGCTAATTTATTGATCAAATTAGCCATAACAGGTAACACGGCCCAAAAAATCTGCGAACAACTGGTGACTCCTCTAGCGAATGTTGGGGCGAGGTTTGTCGTGCGTGGCAGATTGGCAGCATTTATTCCATTATGTTATTGAGAATCTTTATTCACCATAAAATGGTAGCAATGTTATTGTATTGCAGTTTTTTTACCGCGCTCGACTGCGTGTAGGCAAACTGCAGTAGGTCTATATGCTGTAGTGATATTTCTGTCTGCTTGTCTGTCTGTCTGTCCGTCACAATGAGTGCACTGTCAAAAGTTACGGCTAAACATTTCACATTCTATGGCTTGTTAACCCTTTAGAGTGCATAGGTAGTTACAGTGCCACATCGAATGGCATGAAGTTGGTACACTGGACATTGATGGGTGGGCTGAACTTCAGCTTCATAATTAACACAAACAGGTTTACGAGCGTTAATCACAAATAACCGGCACACCGGCAGGGCTGCGAGACACGCACAAACCATGACATTGCGGCGTAACTGCGTCTGTACCATGCAGAACGGGCAGCAGGTCCACCGGGGCAACGATCATTTATCAACCCGCATCACACAGCACTACCGCCAGCAGCAGCAACCACGGCCATAACAACACGACATTAGGGCAGGCTCAGGTGTGTCGAGCGACATCGGACGTCAGACCCGTTGTTAATGAAGTCGGTGTAGTGCATGTCCGTTGACGCAGCGCCCGATCGCATGCATATCGAAAATTAATCACAGCATAACGACGACCATCCGTCGCATGTCCATACTACACCCGCAGACATACTTACAGCTTCTGTTCACACTCAGCTGCGTCTGATGTCAACGGTGATGGATCTTGAAACAAGAGCAACGCCGTGAATTAATCGGCTGCAGCTGCGATCTAACAGTGTTTAGTTTATTTATGATAACAGAATTCTGACGGTCATCATGTTGATTACAGTAGTGCAGAGCTAACTGTAATTAATTTATATACACCGTTTGTTTCTACTCCAAGTCAGCGATAAGGCCGTTATCGAAGCAGTTCAAGCGGTTCGTTGACATAGAATAGCTGGAAGCTTGACCGAGGAGGGGACTGAGCGGCGTCAAGTAGTGGGTGATGCCAAAAATGTGAAAATAGTAACAGTAGGTAAAATCGACAGTCTAAACAAAATACACTGTGAACAAATAGTGGTTTTTTAAACCGAGACCAATACGCGCATAATTTTAGTTCTAGCTTCATGAAAGTATTTACAACAACACTTACGTACGCAGTAAAACAAAAACGTCAATCAAGTGCTCAGTTATACTCGTATGTCATGTCTCGCCTGAAGCCGTCCGCGGAGGCAAGAATTGGCAGATGTCGCCGAGTGAGACGATTCAGACGAATAAGATGCGGAAGGCCTATGGCGCGGCGACGCAGCTGCAGGAGCCGCAGTCTTCAGTTATCAGTTGTCGGACGACCGCACATCACCGCCGCTGTATAGTACGGGAGCCGGCGAGGCTGGGCCGGACGGCGGTCGACTCCTGCTGCCGTAGGTCCGGCTACGATTGCCGCGGGCGTCGTTTAGCGCGAGTCTATCGGCGCCGAGAGTGCGACGGTTCAACGAGCAGCTCGGTTTCGAGATGAAATATTCGGATTTTATACCTTTATTGTGCCCCGGGGAGACGCTCCCGAGCGACGGCGTCCACCAGCCGACGGATAATCTACGGAATGCATATACCGTCAATTAGCCACGTGGGGCCGCCTTATGTCCGGTTGGCTGGAGTCGTCCGGCGTCTGCAAGACTTATGATAGCGTTAAGGACCTGCGTGGCGTGCTACGGTGGTCGTCCGGCCATCTTCTATTGACGGCACCGCTGCCTCTGCGTTGCCCGTGACGTCGGCAGCCGCTTAGTGATCCAGTTTGTATCCGTCCGAGAATAACCGCGTACGTGCGTCGAATTCGCAAAAGCCGTTGCACTCTGTTTTAGCACGCCAGTTGTGAAGTTTGACGTCTCGTCCTGTCTAGCGCTGCAACACGTTGATCTGGCGATATAATCGTCGTTCATAGGCTATATGTAATACATGTGAATAAGTCATCTGCAGTAATCATAATCATAATTACAATCATAAAGTTGACAAACTTACACAAAGACTGACCAGTGATTTACAATAGTAAAAAAATAAAGCAAATAAAATATATGAAACGAAGTTAAAATAATTTCAATTTCACATTTTCGACAATATTTACAGCGTGTCCGGAAAAAGTCCGTATTGTATATAAAAAGGCTGGGTATTTTGTGTATCACTTTAACAAATTCAAACACAGCATTGTAGTTTTGGCAAGCAACATAAAGAGGATGCTTCCAAAATATTAATACAACGAATGGTTCCATTCAATGTTGCTACTTTACGTTGCAATTAAGATGCTTGCTAAAAACGGACCAAATGCGAGAAAACAACTGCAAATTCGCCGGATTTAAATCTGGTCGACTATAGCGTTTGGAAAATATTGTAGTATTTGATATTGTAGAAGGTGTACCAAACATGCATTGCTGACGGGATAACGTCGTCGACGTACACTAATGGCCGGAGTGGGCCACGATGCGTAATTGCAGCAGCCAATTTGTCCGAGGCGTCGTCGTCTCAGCGTGAGTCAACGCCGGTGCCACGAAATTGAGTCTGTCCTGCGCAAGTCTCTCGCGAAAACTAGCGACGAAATAGTCTCATCGCGGACAGTTTGTTTCATCCCCCCCGCGTGGTGGTGGACATTTTGAACACCAGAGTACTGACTTCAACGCTGTCATAAAAGACTTTTTGCTGTTGTTGCACTTTGTCCGTTTTCACGTTCTGGAGTAACAATATTTCGAGAATTTTTGCAAGGTAAAGTAGAACATTGGTTAGTTAAGGTGGCTGTTCGCTGTAATAATAGTTTGGCAGCATTCTCGTGATGTTGCTTACCAGAAATTACAGTGATGTGTTTGAATTTGTTAAAGTTACGCACAAAAATACTGCAGCCTCTTGTTTTTATGGACGCGGTGTACTTACGGTTAACAACCTGTCTTTGGGCAAAGGCAGAAGGACGCGAGAGTGGCATTTGGCCCTATTTTGTCAATACCTGGGTAGAAGGGACCGCGGTCCAAACAGTTGTTACAGTGCTGCTCGTTCAATTGCACTTTACTATGTTAGAAGTGGCAGCTGATTCGCATTGAGTCAATGGTGCCGCAGCGGAAATCCATTGCCGGTGCTAACGGACGGATAGCCTATCACCCGTGGCCTATTAGCAGATATACCACCGTCCCAATCAGCCACACTAGGCTTTCACCCCGTAGCCCACACAGGGTAGGCTACTCATTTCCGGAGTTGGTTTGGCCATGCAGTAGATCACCAACTTGTTCAAGGTTGTTTGGAGTGGATCAGGTGAGTGTCGAAGCCGCTGCCTTTCTGCAGTGCAGTTCTATACAAGTACGATACTCAACCATACACCCAGGCAAAATGTTGCCCGTATTAATTGTTGCATTGAGATTAAATTTTGCGTAAAAGCTGCCAAAGTTGCTGATGCCAATGTTAATGATAGAATTGTGGCTTCTAGCCTCCTAATAAATGAGCAAGATTAATCAGATTGTTGTACTTTTTGTTCAGTTCTTTCTATCATATTATGATGAATAAAGATGTATATATTATTGTCTTGCTACCAATTTATGGTGAATAAAGTTTCTCATAAACATTACATCGCTATCTCAGACAGTAGTGAACGAAAAACTTTACACAAAAGTGTGGCCAAAATGAAACTAACTTTAGGAAATGGTACAGCGGAAATTAAAAATATGTTGACAGAAAGAATGACTGTCGAAAGGTCAGATCGTTGGTTTTTTTTCTGCGTGACGCAATGTTAGGCTGTTGTAAGAGCGGCATATGCTTCAGCGTCAGTCCATTCTGGTACTCTGTCTACATATCATCAGATTTTTTTCACCGCCTGGTAGGAACGTCGTGGCGAAATTCCGACGGAGCCACAACGGGACGATAAATAGAGATGGGATATAAAAAATTCGCAATTTTGCACCAACAAATGGCTATATCCCGGAAACCACCCAATATTGCACATCATTCTGGAACATTAATAGAAGAGCATTATATGTTCTATCGCAACTAACACAAATAGCAAATCGTAAGTGACCTTTCATTACCAATGACCTTGAATGATTTTGAAGGTTACGTGACTGTCGTATAGCCAAACTGAGAAATTTAAGAGATAATCAATCAGTCAATCAATCAATCAGTCAGTTTTTTAATTGACCAACTGCGGTATCAGCGGTGATATGGACAGTAACACTGTAATGCAGTAGGTGGACTGTGATTGTGTGCTGGTCGGCAACTTCAAAGATCCACACTGTAGCCAGTCAACTGTTATGCGTCTGCCTGTACTATTCCTATCCCGAACGTCGCCTATTACACTTCCAACTGTAGAGGCCGCGCAGCCGTTCGCAAATATAAATAATAATTCCGGTTCGTTGGAAAGGAATTAAAGGGCAGACATCAGCGGTTATCATCAATCATTTCGGAAGATTTCTCTCACGGCTGTCCGTGGCCGTCTGTCTGCATGCGCACACGTGGCACTGGTGCACGAAAATTGCGACGTTTTGATCGATTCCGGGCGTTTCTCGCAGGCGGGCGTCCGCACCCGGCCGTACCAGCGATCTGGTTTCCATTATATCGTCAACATGACTCGACTATCGTCCGCTGACCGATCGTTGACGAGTAAGTACGCCTGTTGTAACATACTCGCCGCAGTCAGCGTTAACGTGCTTTGTGACGGCTGTGCATGGGCGCATACCAAGACTACGGACGTATCTCTGTGTTTTTGTTAAGTAAGTAAATAAGTAAGTAACAATGTACAGGTTAAGGTGACACTATCGTGATCGTGTCAAAGACATTACAGGGGCACCGTACAAAATTAAACCAAAATACAGAAGTGCCGACAGTCCGTAGCTGTAGGCAGACAGTTTTACTCTGCAATACAATTACGATCGCATTTACATGTATGATAAACAATAAAAACATTGAGGTTTATACGGCTTTCATTTCGTTAAAAATTGTGCACCGCACGTCTGTGACTCGAAATAGATGTGCCGATAAATTTAACGTGGTATATAAGATAAATTCTCTTTCCGTTTATGACTGTATTATTAACCAATAATTAAAAAAACAAAATATGCGATTTTCGTTGTTTTTGTTTACTTATTAGCTATTTTCTGCGTGAACAAAGACAGTCGTTCACATTTTAAAGAGTAAGGAATATGTGTCTGTAGACTAGAATCGGATAGGATGAATCAGTTTTTGCTTCAGCCGAACTGCAGACCATTAGGACTTGTTGCAAAGTGACGGAGAAATTTCCAAATACAAACAATTTCTATCGCATCCGACACTAAATATTTACGATCGACCGACGCGTTGGGGCACGAGAACTTATACGAGACGGAATGCGGACCGCCATGTGGAATGTATCGGGCTGCGCGGAGTAGCTGGTAGCTATGACTCTGATCGTTCGCGGACACTTGTTTAAGTTACTGCCGCTGAAATACGACCGACATTAATGTGATAATGTAAATGATTGAGATTTATGGAGACGTAGCAGCGCTAAATGCACCAAGTGTGAAACGTGTCGACAGTTTGAGATAAGACGGCCGAGACGACGGCGCCGTGTGTATACAATGCCACGTACAGACCTTCTCTTCATCTCCGTCGATGCTTTGTACTGGCTCTGAAATCTATGAAGTTGTGCTGCGTGCCGTACTGGGACTTTAAATCTTCACTCTCAAAACACCGCATAACGTTCAACGTATCATGATGTTAGTATGTATTAGGCACTTTAAAAAGTAACCTCTAAGGAATTTTGCTAATTTTTCAAGAACAACACTGCTATAATATAAAATTTTGCACACCAGTTAGCCAATATTGTAAATCTGTTGTCTATAAACACCCACTTTTTCTTGCATAACTCCTAAAAAATTAACGGATTTGAACAAAAATTTCAGCTAACATATATCAGAAAATGCAGATTATACGCGCCGAAAAATAATTGGTCCATTTGTTAAATATTCTTTGCGAACAACAATGTAAAGTGAGTGTCAGTAAAAGTGCTGTTGTAACAATGGGATTTACGGTTGAAGATAAACATTTCATAAAGGATCGTAAGTGAGTGAAATGTCTTAAGCAAAATGCTTGATTCAAATGTTTGCTGAGAGAGAATCTGAGGATGGAATTTAGTGGTCTAAAACATTTTTTTTTTTTTTTTTTTTTTTTTTTTTTATTGTTGTTGTGCTACCATTAATATGGTGAATAAAGATTTACATTTATTGGAGAAAATGACAGCAGTGGCAGCGTTGACACACGTCCACATTAGTGGTCGACCGCACATTGCCCACAACTACGAATGTCGACAAGTTAGAGATCTTGCAATAATATTTTATTGAAAATATCTTTTCAGACTTCATTGTTTGTCAGGAAACATCTCGAGGAAGTGTTTTGCTCTGTACTTTTCACTCGCAACCGTCTAACGAAATGTTTATCTTTAATAGTAACTCCCGTTGTTTCAACAGCACTTTTACTGACGTCCACATTACATTACTGTTAGCAAAGGAAATTTTACAAGTAGACAAATTATTTTTCAATGCATTTAGTCAGCATTTTATTCAAAGACATTTTTTTCAATTTCGTTCATTTTCTAGGTGTTATGCAAGAAAACAAAAGTGGATGTTTCTATGGCCCACACAGTACAGCTTTGCCAAGTTTTATAGTAAGTAAGTAAGTAAGTAAGTAAGTAAGTAAGTAAGTAAGTAAATGATTTATAAAGCGCCGACGTCTATAAAGAATCAGGGCGCGATAAAGAAAGAAAGTATGCATAAACTTAAGTGACTTAGTGAAATATTCAATTTTTAGAAGCATCGCGCGGCCTCTCTGCGACAGGTGAGCTTCTTATCGACCAATATATCGCTTACTGGTAGAGTATCACACACAACTTTATTCACCTTTTGAAAATTATATCGAGTATTGTCAACAAGTTTCGACCGTCGAGTATGTTGCTGTCCTCTCGCTGTTTTCGTGTCAAATGCAATAACAACCTCTCCTCTCTACACACTTGTCTCTTTAGTGTCCCCCAAGGCTCAGTTCTTGGCCCTCTACTCTTTGTCATGTATACAACCACACTCAATACTCTCATCTCATCTATGTCCTTAAATCACCACTTGTATGCTGATGACACACAACTCTTCCTTTCCTTCCATCCGTCAGAATTCCACTCTATTATCACACACTTGCAAAATGTTCTACAACAGATCTCTTCCTGGATGACTGCAAACCTTCTGACTCTCAACTCTTCTAAACCTGAGTTTCTTCTTATCGGACTTAAACAACAACTTTCTAAAATACACGACTCTTCTCTCACTACAACCCACTCTGCTCGCAACCTTGGCTTTATTTTTGATGAACACTATACTCCTACCAAATCTCTGTACTTTCTAAATCCTGCTATTGTCACATTCGTGAACTTCGCCGTATCCGCCCATGTCTCGGCTTCAAAACAGCCAGCACCATTGCCACCTCCATCGTCCATTCTAAGCTTGATTACTGTAACTCTCTCTATCACAACCTTCCAAACTATCAACTTAACCGGCTCCAACAGATCAAGAACTCTCTTGCTCGTGCTGTTGTTAAGGCTCCTAAATCCTCAAATATCACTCCCATTCTCAAATCTCTCCACTGGCTTATGGTCAACGAACGCATTGAATATAAACTTCTTTCTGTTACCTACAAAGTTCTAACAACCAGTCAGCCTAGCTCTTAACAATCTGATCTCTGTTCAACCCCCTCGCAGTACCCGCTCTTCATCGGTTGTCACCCTTTCTCGCCCACCAACCACCTCCTCGTTGAAAATCACAGATCGCTCATTCAGATATGCATCACCCCGTCTCTGGAATCAACTGCCTGGTTCATTCCGTCAGCCTCACCAGTCATGTCTCGACACACCTCCTCATTCATTTGTCAGCTCATCTCTGTCATCACCACCGCTCTCATCATCCATTACTCCTTCACTCTTTCACTCCAGGCTCAAAACCTACCTTTTCAACAAATCCTTCCCACCTTAGACTTCTTTCACCTACCAGACTGCCTTCATGACAATGGGACTGGACCGGACCTATCACGCTCATCGGTTTATTTTTAGTTTCACATTTTAATTTTTTGTTTGTTCCGTGTGATGGACTAAGCTGCCTACCCGTCAACTTTTTACTGCATGTTAAATACACACTATCATATCGTATCGTATAGGTCGTCAATAGAAACCATAGCTCTAAATTGCTTAGTTTTTGAGAAAATCGCGTTTTTTTGCATTTTGGCGACAGACAGACAAACAAACAGATGGACAAACAGATGGACAGCTCCGATGCACTAAGCCGCTCTCGCCATCGCGAGCGGTGGCTTAATAACCTGAAAATGGTACAACATAGAGCTATACTTACAATGGCCGACCAATGGAAAGTCGTATATGATCTATCGAACGGCGCCATTTTCAATGACCTTGAACGACCCCTACCCCAAGTTTCAAGGTAACGACGTTCTCTGACGCTGAATATCTCAGAAACGATACGAGATACAGACATAGTTTCAATAGAATACTAATAGGGACTTACAGGCGCCCTAATCATAGTGTCATTTCGAATGATCTTGAGTGACATTGAGTGATTTAGCAAAATATGTAATGACACGAAGCGTCACGCGGTCTCTCTGTGACAGCTGAGTTTCTTGTATTACTTGATGATCACACCGAAGAGAACCGAACAGTATTTATTTGTACGAATTGATAAATCAAATCTGAAGACGAAGTATCTAATAATAAAAGACTAATAATGTGTTCGAGTTGCTGAAGCTACAGATAGACACAGTCGTGCGGCCTCTCTGCGATCCTGTGTTCATTAGTTTTGACTCATACCACCGTGTGTGACAGACGGACGGATAGACGGACGGACACCTCTCATACCTAACTCGCGCATATGCATAGCAGATTCCATTAGCGAAAAATTGAAGTGAGATTACTGGGGTTCAAATTTGTTTTTGATCGATTGATTGGTTGATATTTCTGCACGCAGCAGCAATAAACGGCCGTTATTTCTGTGCAGTGGTGAAGCTGGGAGAACGCCCGGAAGAGAACGCCAGTAACTCGGAGTCGGATCTTTGTGTCGACATGACAACAGATGATCAGCTGCGCAGTGGCAGTGTGGTACGGAGGTTGAGCGCTGATGACATCAGAGACAGAGATGACTGGCGCATCATCGATGACGTCGAAGATGGCGACGAACACTGGAACGTGACGGCGGGCACGGAAAGCAACGACACGAGCATCGTCGTGGGTGGCCGTGCGGCTGAGCTGCTGGGTCGGCGTCGCGACAGCGCACCTGAAATGAGTCACGAGTTCGGCAGCGACGACGGCGACAGGTTCCACGACGACACGGACAACGACGACAACGCCGACGACGACTCGAATGCTGCGGGAGACGACTCCGAAATCCCGGTCGCCATGGCGGGAGGTCCGCTGGCGGCGGCACGCTGGTTGTTTCCGGCGGCAGTGGCCGCCCAACCTCTCGGCGCACGCATGCTTCCAGGTGGTCCACCGCCTCAGCCGTCAGTGATCGGTCGCGACTCGAACGTGAAACTGGCGGCGATGGAGAACACAGACGTCGCCGTCGCTCAGTTTGCCGAGAACAACATCCTGCCGGCCGACATTGCGGCACTCAACGTCGTCCTGTGGAACCTGCACCAGCAGCAGATGTTCCAGATGCACCTGATACTTCAGCTTCAGCAGCATATCATCTACGCCACGGCGGCTGGCGGGGCCGCCGGCAGTGTTGTCGGCGGACTACCTGCTGCCGCGACAGCAGCCTGTAGCGACCCTCAGCGCGACGCGACACTGCCTGACGTCCTGCAGAACAATAAGTCCAACGAGTCCGCCGCGGTCCTCCATCCAGTTCCAGGTCCCTCTGCGGCAGCTTCTGGCTTCAGAGATTCGTTATATAGGCCGCTGGTGCCGGGTGACGTAGCAGCGACGGTGCTGCAGGAAAAGAGCGCTGACATTCCACCGTCCACGACAGTCGTGGATGGAGTGAGTGGATCAAGATCAGAAATCCGTTCACCGGTGACTTACGTGAGCGCCCCCTCAGTCACCACAATTCCACCGATGCTAGCCATGATGGACATGTCTCTGGGTCGCCTGGAGCCGCCAGCCAAAGAAGGTATGATCTTGACACAGTCTGAAAAGTCTATTATTACGAGGTAAATTTGGGATTGTCTGTAATTTGCAAACTTCGTTTTTGCTTGCTTATATTTGTCTATTTTTTTCGCTGTGATTTTTAAATGTGAAAATTTTGCTGCCACATTCATTGTTGTGAGTTACAGCATATAAAAATAAAGTAAAGTATATAGCGCACTTTTTGTAGTATCTTACACTCAAGGCGCTCAGGCATGGATCACACAGTGTTACCTGCAATTACACCAATGCCTGCCTTTACCTTGTAAGCGTTCACCAGATGGCGCATCCTTAGATTGAGGTTGCGGACATCTATTTGCAGCCTACTACTCATTTATCTACCCGAAAAGGATGAAAGGCTGAGTCGGCCTGGTTGGCTGACCTACAGCGGACGGTTTACCACATAAGTGGTCACCCGTCAGCTGCAGGTCGAGCGCAGGACAGGGAAAGTTCGCTGGTCAAAGACCAACGTTCTACCACTGTGCGACGCAACCAGCCGCACCGCACTTTGGTACCATACTTCCCAAGACAAATTTGACTCCGGCACTATAATACGAGCAATATCAAGGTCGTCGTGCACGGACGATATAATTACATACGACACGATGGTTTTCTGTTGACATGTACTGAGTGAGTGAACATAGTCTATCATAACCAGGCCAAACTAAATGACAAACGTGAAGGGTTAGAGTAGAAAAGACGCGAGTGAGAAATAAAAACAAGAAAATCTGCAATCTGAGGCACAGCAGAAATTGAAACATTGTGGTCTATAATCGGAGCATATGCGGGGATGTTACCGACGAAAACGATTTCGGCATTTTCGCGTCCTTGAACTTGACCTTTACCTTGACCTTTGACCTTCGCCTTGACCAAAGTGCCGCACGTTGATAGAGGAACCGACATGGAACATTTATTGGGGGGACTGAAAACGCAGGAGTGGAAATGCGTGTGGAAACTTAGTGCAACACGGTTAATATAGCATATAATCGTATTTTTTTCTGAACAAATAAACACAAATCAACTCTAAAAGTCATCGCACATCGTCCAGCAAACACATATCAAGATTAAAAGTGACCGCACATCACACACACACAATTCTGGAGAAACGTGAAACGCAGTTAAAACAGACGCAAAAGCATTTGAATCGGACTTCGACACATAGGACAACAGAGTCCTCTGTTGTGCACCTCTTCAGCACATGGGCCACAGAAACAGCGGTGGCCGCAAGGCACCAGTGCAATGCATGGATCAATCGGCGCCACGAGACACACTTCGCAGTTGTCGACGGGAGCAGACACGGGGGTGTCCGTGGTCGCCGACGTCGACGGCGTGTCGCTCTGCTGCACCTCACCTCGGTCGACGTCCGATGCGGCATCATCGTCCG
>Ga0209149_1001124_pt1 | contig 12926 bp, 8 predicted proteins | sample WorMetTyACAVOLI2_FD_187423 | JGI IMG/M metagenome (GOLD analysis project Ga0209149, IMG submission 187423) | Marine gutless worms symbiont microbial communities from Max Planck institute for Marine Microbiology, Germany - Olavius algarvensis... ... | reverse complement strand
AGGAGAAATTAGTAGTATTAACAGGTAGATCATTCCAGACATTAATGATACGCTGTGTGAAGAAGGATGATCTAGCATTGATAGTGCACTGCGGTTTAAACAGCTTATAGGGGTGTCCTCTGGTGGTAGTAGCCTGCCTAACTTCGAATAAATCTGCAGAGTCTATACTGATGAGACCAAATTACACATATTAAATCAAGACGTAGGCGACGTAGTTCAAGACTAGGTAGGTTTAGTAAGGCGAGTCTTTCATTGTAGGTGTAGTTACTATAGCCAGGTAGCGTTTAGTAAATCGGCGTTGGACCCGCTCGATTAAGTCGAATCTTTGAATCATTACTTTTACTGTTTTTCATCTATTCTGTTCTCACTGAGATTTGTTAATTTGATGCAGCGGCGTATCCGTTCCTCTGTCTGTCGTCCGTCAGTCACACGCTGATAATGCGTCAAAACTAATGCCCATATGATCATGCAGTTTTCACTGTCGCATAGCCCATGGACTGTAGTTTTTTAAAGACAGAATGTTCATAATTCTAGGTCCAAGGGAACCTTGCGAGGGCTTCACACGAGACTGAGGTAAGTAAAAACGTCGCGAAAAAACATATACATTTTCGACCAATAAATCGTTATATCACGGAAACGATAGAAGATAGGCACACAGTTATAATGGAAGATCAATAGGAAGTCGCATACGGAATTTTGATTGGTACCAATTTCGATGACCTTGAATTACCTTGAACGACCATAAGCCACTGTAGTGCAACGCCTGGGTATACAGATACATACTTTTCCGGAGCTCGCTGTGTAGAAGTGAATTAAGATGGGCTCATACTAGCAGCAGGAAAAAATAGTCCCTGGCCTGTAGATTTCAGCGACGTACAAATCGTGTATACATTCGCAGGGTCAGTGACCCCCTAACCTAGAAGGACATGACATTCTTCGACGTCAAATATCTCGAAAATGGTGCAAGATGTAGATATACTTACAATGGCAGACTGAGAGGAAGTCGTATTATGCTGTATCAAGTGGTGTCAGTTTCAACGACCTCTAATGACCCATAACCCAGATATCAAGGACAGGCCATTATTCGACGTTTAGTATCTGGGTAACGATATAAGATAGATACATCGTTACCATAGATCACTAATAGAAAGTGACATGTGGCCTATCGAACTGAGCCATCGGCAGTGACCTTGAATGACCTTTGAAGGTCATTTCAGGTACTGTATAACAGTAAGTTGCCTGTATCTAAAAATACAGTATACATAATGTACGAAGTCACTTACAACATCGGACGTCATACCTAGGCAATTATTTCTACATTCTACTGTCGTAAGCGACCGGAAGGACTGTTATAGGATGCTGAACGCGCCTGTTAGCGATAGCTAAGTTTCTTTTTTCACGATATGGATTACTGCGGTAAACTGACTGCATGCATAACACTTCCATCGCCAATATATCTAGATTCTATACGTTCTGCTGCAAATGAATACAGCATGATAATGAGCGTATATAATATAGGAGCGTATAACAATAATAATAATAAGAAGAATAATAATAATAATAATATTTCACCTGCTAACTGCTATAGCAATGTTGCTGTCGAGTGTCATAACCCACACAACAAATACCAGTTGGTACTGAGTCTGAAAACCTGGCTTTCTGTCCAGAGCGTCTTTTACCCTAAACAAAAACGTGCAACTAGGCCCACTTATTTTCCTAACATAATGTTGCCTCGATAAAGTAAACTTTCACATAGGCCTACAATTTTTGCATAAATTATCAGTCTGCTAATTAGCTGTGTCCAACAACAGAGGTCAGCACCGCCGTAAGTGCATGGGATAGGAGTTGCTAGCAATAGTGAAAGGCCACTGACAGACCTCGTGACACTTGTTTTCTCAAATATTTATTACACGCAGTTATGGTTTTATATTCGAGCAAAATGATTGATCGCTTGCTTGATTGATCGATTTGACGTGATAATAAAATTCTCTGACCTCTGGTGTGAACCGCTAAGTGATAGACGTATTTTCGGTAAAGGATTTACCGGAGAAAAGCAGTAATTACAGAAATATGAAGAAATATAGACGAATTGTTTGCGAGCGATTTTGAAATTAGATAAACATTCGTCATAATTATAGCCTATATACAGTGTGTCTAAAAACCGTACCGCTTGCTTGATTGATCGATTTGACGTGATAATAAAATTCTCTGACCTCTGGTGTGAACCGCTAAGTGATAGACGTATTTTCGGTAAAGGATTTACCGGAGAAAAGCAGTAATTACAGAAATATCAAGAAATATAGACGAATTGTTTGCGAGCGATTTTCAAATTAGATAAACATTCGTCATAGCCTATATACAGTGTGTCTAAAAACCGTACCGCTAAAATTAATAGGACATAACTTCACCAATTCACAACATTTAGGCCTACTAATTACTTTTGGTAGGGATAGACCTTATTCAATTCTCAATTGACTACGTTAAAACGTTTTAAAATGGCTTAGAACCAGCTGTGCAGTTTCCATAACAACAGTAGCCACTTAACGGAGTGTATCACAAAAAAACCGGACCGCTAGGAATACGACATTTTGGCATAACTTGATAAAACGTTCTTCAATTTGAACCAATTTTAAAACTTTTTGTCACATCAATTGAGATTTGAGAATTGAATAAGTTCTTTATCTATCAAAAATAATTAGTAAACGTTGTGAATTGGTAAAGTTATGTCATATTATTCGTAGCAGTCCTGTTTTTTGAGACAGTGTATAGGCTACATGTAGTGTTCAATAAGCTGATGAAATTAAACTAAAGAGGTGAGCTATATAACGTGTATAGGTACACGACTGCACTGAAAATATAATTAATAAGAATAAATTTTAATGATAATAATAACAAAGAATAAAAACAACTTACGATGTGATGACGCCGAGATCGAAGAAAGTGTTTTGATAAGCTTTGACGCGCACTGTCACCTGCATGCAACGTGCTACTGTCTGCGTATAGACGTTGTTCTGTAATATTATCGGACCAAACACACGCAACTGTCTGTCTTAGTATGTGAGTAAAACAACTTTAACTGGAGGTGTACTCATCGCTATAAGGCGATCGATTATATGTAGGCTGCTTCTTGTATTTTTATTAGCGTCCTGAGATTACCTGTGGCTGCAGATTTTGCCCTGTAGAAATTTTTCATCCAGTTCAAAAACTTCAAAATTAGAATTTACCACCGTGAGATATAACACTTAGTGACATCTGTAAACAAATACTGAAACAATCGTCACTGTTCGTCGCTGAATACGTTGATCGTCAGCAACTCACTTGAGTAAAACACAGAAACGGTTCCTTTTTGTCGCGCTCAGCTATGTTACAGCGCAACTTAAGCGCCCGTCTGTCTGTCTGTCCGTCCGTCCGTCTGTGCGTCCGTCACAAGCCGGTACCATGAGAAGACGAATGCTCACAGATCACGCGGTTTCCGCCATTGGGGATTTGGGACCACCCGTGAAGGCCCATTCGCGGTGACTATCCTCAGGAAAAAATTTCGTCATGATAGACTTAGTAGTTATCAAGTTATAACGATTTGAATTTTTTACAGGCTGTATGGTCTAATAGAGATTGCGTATCTACCTCCATTATCGACCTGCATTTGACAGCGATGGGATAAGTACTCTGATGATCAAGACCAACAGACAGTTATTGGATAGATCTAGCGAGATCCCTGTGATGAATATGGACTTACTAATCGCCAACGAGACTCCACAGAACCTGCCATCTGCCAAAAACAGCAAACCGGCTGTCGAGGTTTGTTCCATTGAAGATATGAGCATTACGAATAATTGACTATAAATAGCGAGCACTGTCTTGAAACTGTCTCGATCTCGAGACACGAGACCAAGACTGAGACAGTAATTTTCAATACCAATTAGACTAAGTCACTAAAATATTGTCTTGAGGCTTTCCTGAGACCACGACATGTCTTGAGGCATGTCTTTGCATTTGCAGTTTCTAACACAATTCGTATTTATTCATTGCGTTAGAAACTATACCGGTAGGCGCAACGAATTAGTAAGTAAGAGAACATCAACTCCATCCCGACGCACAAGAGGTGACGTCATCACGTAGTTAAGACACTTTATTTCATAGCCGCTAAAAAGCACCAATCATCGGGATTTTTACCGACCACGTTATTGAGCGCCACGATGAGCCAGCCCATGTAGTACTTCTGTTCCCTCACAGCCATTCTTGCTTTTCCCCACGATGCCAGCTTTGCCACTATGCGAGCCGCCTGAAACGACACATTACACATTTCTTGTATTAAATTGATTAACAAATCGCTTGAAATATCTGACGATGGTGGGTGTAGACTACAGCAGCCTCTATAGGCGGACTCACAGACTGAGTCATCGTCCGTTTGGCGCTGTTCTACATTTACCAAATAAACCAGGCGAACATTCGTAATAGCTGTGCCACGACGACAGCAGCATAAACATTGTTAAGGCATTATTATTATTGTTGTTGTTGTTATAGCGGGCAGACTGTGTTTTATCTATTACTGCATGTTGGGTTGCGTCTTGACAACTTTTAATAAACGAACGTGTGTGACAGTGTGTGTGTGTGTGTGTGGCACGCCTTAAGAGCCAGATATGTGCTTTGGTTGCCGATGTCGGTCCGTTCATCATCCGTCCGTTGTCCGTTTCCTGGTCATATCTCGAAAACAAAGCAAGATAGACCAATAGTTACTATTGAACACTATTTAGAAGTCGGAACCGCTGTGTTACCACATTCAGATCTTCCCAAAACGCCAGCAGCTGGGGTGGGGCAACAGCCCACTTCGCGGGAAAGTACGGTTGTCGGCCAGCTTTTTATCGCAGTGGCGATATTTTTGTTCTTGTTCTTGGCGATATTATTATCTTGTTTACGGACATGCCGTAATAAAAGATAAATCCCATCGCAAACCCGCAGCATAGTTGACGCAATCCACCGTCGGTGTACATGTAATAATGGAGTTCTTCGCTGACGGTCACTGAAGCTCCAGAAGGCTGCTAACGTACCTGATGTGCGATGAACGAGTCTTCTTCATGAAGCAACGGGAAAAACATCTGAAATAAGTTGATTTTGTGGCCTGAAGCGTAACTGCTGAACACGTCGGCCCTGCCTTTGTCTTCCTGTACAGAACACCGTACACTTTTTGCCGCGCCATGCTATGCATTAGCGCGCCGTCGTTTGTTGTTCGCGGGAGACGGACGACGAAGTGTTTATGACAAGAAGCCTGAACGTACGCCAAAGACAACAGAACAGAATTTAATTGTACGCAGTGGTAAATATGAAGCTGTAATAATCTAATAATAAAATGATTTGCTCTGTTTATATGTTTGCTCGTGTTGCTTAAATAAATGATCGATTGGTTGTACTGTTGAAGCTAACTAGACAAGCAGGCAGTATCGCGCGGCCTCTCTGCGACAGCAGAGCTGTACTTGTTGTTATCAGCAACGCTGGCAACACAACTGTCAGTGGCTTTTTGGTCGGTCATTTAACACCGCGTGACGATTTTACGTAGTGACCACTTAACCCCAACCTTAACCCTAAGTCCCTAACTGTCTCTCGCCTTCACTGCGGTTCACTTCTTTCTCATGCCACAACGAAGTTACTCTACCTCAAGCAATATGCCTATCTTGTACCGTTACTGACATATTCAGTAATCTTAACCGCAACCTTGAAGTCTATTGACTATGATGTTGCTATGACATTAATTCTTAATAATAATAATAATAATAATAATAATAATAATAATAATAATATTCAGCGTCGAATATTGGCGAGACCTTGAAATCTTGGTTAGCGGTCTTTCAAAGTCATTAAAAATGGTACCATTCGAAATTTGAGCACAGTTTTCTATTCACATTCTACAGCAACTGTGGCCGTATATTTAGCCGTTTCGACACAATACACGAATGTGACGGACACTTAGCCAGCCACCGCACGAGAGCAAAGGCCACGCTTAAACTAGCTGCATGTGGATATGACAGTTTACGATACAGACTATATTAATCTCGTAAATCCAATTCTTATAACTTCTTGTTCCGTTGTTTTTCAGTGCTACATTTGTACAGAAAGGTTATATAGGCCTATGCTTACAGATACAGAAGCAACTTCTGAAGCTGATTTGCAACTTCCAAGAACTGCTGTTAACATGGCTTTGTGAGTTGACATTTTCTGTCCTTCTTGGTATTAAATCGAGAAACTGTGCCGAAAGTGAGGTTTTGTTCACTGCCGATAGATAGACCAAATCTGCTGCAAGCTATAGAAATCTGTGTGAAAGTGTACACGAACAACACGAATCAGCAACAACTCAGAACGTTTCCATTTCATCGGTGATGAGCTGCAGAAATACAGACATCGCGTTTTTGTGCACGAACCACTAAAAACAGCCACAAACCACTCTAGCCGTCTTAAAAATTAAACTCGTCAAAAATTGTGCCCACTTCACAGAAAACTGAGGCCGATAAGTAGAAACTAAGGTCAGATTTCGGATTTTAACGTTTAAAATATCGCAAAATCTGGGACAACAATTTTCTTTCGGACCATCCCCGTTGCTGTTCCGTTGTTTATGTCAGTCGATAAACCTGCAGTACGTCGTCAACCATCGTGATAACATGACGCTTGTACGTAGTCGGCTGTTCGATTATCTTCACCAAATGCAGTAACGTTTGCACGACCTGCATAACACGAAAGAGTGATTGAATTGTGAGGGGACCTTCGGCTGCTGAACCGTCTCTCTGTAGCGCAGTTAACTGTATGATTATAAACTGTCAAGCATACTACTTGACACGGGCATCAACTTATGACATGCTCAGAATGTTATATTTCTCGAGTGTAATAGACTGTATAATCAATCAATCAATCAATCAATCAATCAATCAATCAATCAATGGAAACGGATTTATAGAGCACCATTTGTCGCAAGCGAACCAGAGGCGCGTCGCGGTATGAGACTATGAGCTATGGGCGCCTGCAGGAATTTTTGCAAGGGGGCAAAGTTCGATCCCTCTTTTCTCTCACTCCCTTCCCATTCTCTTCCCTCCCTTTTCTTTCCTTTCCTTCCCTCCTTCCTCTTTCCTTTTATTTTCCTTCTCCACCATGCCCTTACATCCCTGCCTTTACCTCCCTGCCGCGAAGCGGCTCCTTAAATCCAGCTAGTGGGTCTGGAAGAGCAGTAAAGCTCCCCCAGTGGGGCCTGGAGTGAAGCCCGGTAGGTAAGGCATATATATTGAGCCCGTGAAAAGTGTCTGGTGGCAACGATTTTGGTTCTTTTTGTGCGAACAAAAATGTTGTGATTGAACCGAATGTATCCTTTACATTTTCCAGGGTTGGGGGGACAAGTGCGTCTCTTGCCCGTCTGCGGGCGTCCACGTACAATATGCAGAATGTTCATGTTCACTGTACGCATGGTCAAACAGTTCAGCTCTTAGAATACGCCAAAAAGTGCCAAAATACTCGACAGATTTACAATTATATGAGAGACAGTTACAGACTGAAGGTGCGCTAACGCTGACGTTTTTTCGCCGATAACTATAGCACCGTCCGCGGTATACACAGACAATAATAATTGTCAGACGACCGCAACGTGCCTGCCGGTTGGTAGTCTCGACGGAAAGGTGATAAATAAGCCGCGGTAAGTAAGTAAATAAGTCTGGATAATTATATCCAGTGCCAGAATCATGAAAACGTCTCAATGGCTCCCGGCGGTCGAGAACAGGTGCGTCTTCAGTGCCCGCTTGAAGGCGCTCTCCGACAGGTCCGGTGACCGTAGTGCTGGTGGCAAACGGCTCCATGTGGCTGGTCCGTTGACTGCAACACTTCGTTGTCCAGTTGCAGTCCCGGCACGTGGAGCCAGTAGAGTGCCAGTCGCTGCAGATCGCAGATGCTGAAGACCTGAGACGGCAGTAGCGGGTAGGCAGAGGTCGCTGAGATATGCTGGAGCGATACCATGGACACTTCCAGATCATCAAGGCTGTCATCTAGACTAGTCGCTGACTAACAGGTAGCCAATGTAGATCTTCAAGAACTTGGGTGATGTGTTCACTTCGGCGCACTCCAGACACCATACGAGCAGCCATGTTCTGCACAGACTGAAGTTTCTGGAGATAAACTTTGGCCAGCCAGTGGACAGTGGCAGTAGTCAAGCCTACAGTGAACAAAAGCCTGTATAAGAGGATGGAGAGCCTCTGGGGTGCCAATGTTTCGCGTCTTGGTATGTGATAACTGCCAGTTTGTAGGTCAGTCGTTGAAAGACTGGCAACCAGTGGAGCTGCCGATGTAACTCCTAGCGTAGCCAGTGAGTTAGTGAGTACTGTAACCTGCAGTTTGTCGATATTACTGATGGCTGATGTGCTGTAAAGCAGTGCGTTGGCGTAGTCCAGCCATGATGACACAACACTATCTGCTATCACCTTGGCAACGCTGAGTGTAAGTACAGGTCATCATCGTGCGATATTGTACAAACTGCATGCAGTTACCTTAACGAACAAATAAATGATGCTGATGATGATGATGAAATACGACATCCAGTGATGCTAACGACGAGAGTCAGTGCTATTATACGGGTTCAAGCAACTTTAAGCCATTTACATCAGTTTCATGTTTGTGTTTGATGGAACCAAAAGATATAGCAAGCTGTAGAGAACCTATTTGGCAAGTACCGTTGTTATCAAAGAGCATAAACAGTACTTATACGGAAAGCGTTTTGCTCCGTTAGAACACAGGCCTGTGCTGTTAGTTTAAAAACATTTATCAATAGGAATATAAGAATTAGAATATGGGAATTAGAGACTCGGTAGTAACAGAAGTTCTTGAGTACAAGAAGTTATCGTAGGCCTATTTAGCGGCCAAAAACTGACGCACAACAACGACGTGCAAGAAGATGGTGCAAGCACCTGCTCTGGCTTATCGTAGATAAGTCGCGCTCGCGCGGCACATTCACACGGCGTCATGTCTAGTAGTGACAGCACAGCCAAGTCAGCCTGCGATATCAGCTTCCTTCTACATCACATCGCCAACACTCGCCAACGTAAACCTACACTGCTACGTAACGACCTTGGGCAACTTTTTATACAACTTGTTTATGCACCTTTGCCTAGCGCCTCTGAAGTTAACCCTTTAATCGCCACATTAAAACCGCAGATCAACGGACCATCATATAGCAATACAGTGATTGATACGCTGGCCGATGATGGGTGTTACCAAATGTAACAACATTTGGTACAGCGAGGAGGGGACTGGGCGGGGCCGCAGCCCGCCCAGCCCCCCCCCCCTGTACCTAATGTAACAGCCCACCCATCAATGGCCAGTGTACCAACTTCGAATTATTCGATGTAGCACTATAATTGCCTTTGGAGTCTAAAGGTTTGAGACCGCAGCGCTATGAATTAGGCCTATGCACGAGTATAATACGGTACAATATCTCACGCTAACTGAATGTTGACACGTACCGGTAACACTTAAGTCCTCCAACTTATTTGCTATTTCTACCTTACTCGCATTTTTGCTCCAATATTTAGTAAGGTTTAATCAGCGGTGCCTTGGACTGCCTTCACGATAATGGGACTGGACCGGACGCTCATCAGTTTATTTTTAGTTTCTCATTTTATTTTTTTGTTTATTCCGTCTGGTAGACTAAGCTGGCTACCGTCAGCTTTTTATTGCACGTTAAATACACACTGTCGTATCATATCGTGCCAACTTCTATATAGTGTTTCATAAAGTAGGCCTAACTATAGGTCTATCTTGCTTAGTTTTCGAGATATAACCACGGGACGGACAACAGACAGACGGCCGGACGAAGAATGGACAGACGTCACAACCAAGACGTATCTGGCCCATAAGACGGGACAGTTTCGCAGAAGTTTATGCGGTTTTCAGCATCATATAGTCCACGCACTATTTTTGAGGTATCATGTTCACACCCTTACAGACCACCAGGTAGGCGGAAACAAAAGGAAGCTGTGGCATAGACCTATATCGAATCTTCAGCATATTGTTGATGACGGCTTACTCGAAGTAGTCATGCCAGTCGATGGAGACTGTGCGTGCATCAGCGGCCTCGTTGGCAAACAAGTTCATCGTTCAATCACAAGTTCAGCAATCAGCAATGTCACTTCAGCGATGCAGTCACGTTACGTCACAATAATATTACATCGACGTTGCACTACAGTACAAGTGCAAACACAAGCAAGATAAGATTTTGTCAGGTCAGTAAGTAGAGTGTATCTTGGTATGGTTGCCTCGCCCTTCTGGTTCACCTGCCCTTTGGCGAAATAGATATTGTTGTTGTTGTTGTTGTCCAACGCGCAAGTAAGCAGTCATAGCGTAGCGTGCTGGGATGAATGACTATCTCCAAAATAAAAACGTTTTCAGTAGTCACTCATTACAAAGGTCCGCCGTCGCAAAAAAAAGACGTCATAATGTAGTGAAAAGTTGGCCCTAAGAATACAAAGTCAATGTGAAAACTGGCACATAAGCCGTACTTGTGACCCTATGCAATGTCCTTTGCGACGTCGGGGCATGAGCGCATCCTTTGAACTTTTGACCTCACAATTGCTCTGCCAGTTACTGCTGGCGAGAGTAACTTCTCATCTAAGCTTTTGCGTTTGTGAGTTAACGGTGGGCACAGGACCGGGACACACAGACGGACTAGGTGTAGCGCGTAATGCGGCCCTTAGGGTCGGGGTCGTATTAATAACTGTGATCGAATGTTATATGCACATCACGTCGTGCGCAATCAAATAAAGAGCTACGCCTACTACGTATGCGTACTGCCTACAAACCGTGATGTTCCGTGTGATACCTGCGGATGTAGAAACAATACGTCCACGCTGCCGTAACAACGATTGTCACGGCGTTGTGACGTCACTGTAAGCTTAGATAGAAAATAAATCTTCCTGACTCATAATTCCGTAAAGTAAACGAAACTTATCGTACGATGCAACAGAACATTAGACAACACCCACGCGTCGCAGTGCATCGGAATGCAGTTATTTCCTAACTCGTCCGAGCTTTTGACCGTACCTTGCTCCCAGAAACATTCACGGTGACATCTCAAACGATTCAAAAGTTATCCTGATTACAAACAAACACACACACGCGGTCCACAAGCGGACACTACTGAAAATAATACCACCTTCGCTACGCTATCGCTGCGCATTGTTTGTATCAGAAGACAAGTAAACGACGTACATTTCTATCAATGAGTTACTGATCACTGCATGTAGCTTAAATGGCTCTGAGAACATTGGCTAATTAATTAAACAAAGAAAAGTGTCTTTATGATCTTTAGAAATTGATTGTAGTGTGAACCACCATTAGGCCTAAAATAGTTGCGAGTATCTTGGTATAGGTGTATACATGTATGTTTGATGTTTGTTTGTTCTGCTGAATCAGCATAATAGCGTTGTAACCGTTAGAGATAAAGATATGTGACGTCGCGGCTGGTGTGATTCTTCATGCTTCTGTAGTTATTATTGTTGTTGTTTTGGTTGTTGTTGTTGTTGTTGTTGTTGTTGTGAGGTGATTTTGCTGTTTGCTATTAAAATAAAAGTGCCTGGCTCAATTCTACTGCTAATTTATCAACAACACACTGCAAACTCTCGACTTTTCATCACTACATTATACAAGTCGACCGGAAATTCGTGTGCTGCCATGTACTAAGCTCGCGAGAGCGCCTCTTGTATTTATTGGAGGTGTTTCCTGGATCGCCGCTCTATTACACACAGTGACATTCACACAATTATTGGCGTCATCGGAACCTGTACCACGCCGCGACCTTTGCCGTGACGCGACGCAATACAAACATAACGTAACGTACTTCACTGACCAACAGTTTGACACCGGAATTAGCTTCCTCGGCTGAAGGCATGGTGGCAACATCCACAATTTGTTTTCAATCAAGCAGTCAATTAAGTATATCTGGATGTACGTCAGTGTACATTCATACAACAGTATATAACAGTGTGAAGATCCAGTAAGTAGGAGGTGACATGAAGCACGAACGGAAGCAGTTAGCATGCGACGTGACGGGGTGGACGGTCGTGGTAACGATTTCTACTGCCGCTGTCGTCAACCTCATCGCGGCCGTCGCCGGTCGCCGCCGTCGACGTCTGAACCGGAAGTAGATCCACGCTGGGTCTGGGTTGGACAGCTGCGCCACGAGACGTCGGTAGACGAGGGTCAGGCGGCGCCCGACAGACGAGTGGTGGAAGTGATGACGACCTGGCGACGTAGGTCGTCGACGGTGATGACCTGCGACGATGTCTGTCGCGTTGCCGGCGTCCGCGCTTCCTCGAGTACATATAGTTAACGACGCCACGTCGTCGTCACGAAGATCAAACTCCGAGTCATCCTTGCCGTCGTAGACGTCGAGACTCTCCGTACACTCACCGTCACTGCTGCATCATCGCCAACCAGCGGCTACAGTTAGCAAGCTTGCTTGGTTTTTGCCGCGCGATATGCATAAGCGCGGTCTATACCGTCGCGCGGGGTCTGTCCGTCCGTCTGTCACGTTCATGGATTCTGTCGAAATACATAAACGAAGTCAAACTTTCTCACCGTCAGGTAGCCACATCATTCTAGTGTTTCACACGAAACGTTATCGCAATATTCCGACGGTGACGAATGGTAATAATTTTCATTTTCGTTTTAGTTTTATTGACGAAAATAAGTAACTAGAAATGTGACAGTTCTGAAACATTTTTTGTCATTCCCTGAACTGACGATCTCACGAACTATGTATATCCAAGAAATACCGTCCTCTCCCCCTTCAGTTTATTAGGCTGTAATGACCATACGCTAAGGTATGTATTCCGTCTTCCATAATAACCCTTTTATCATCCTCAGCCGATAAAGCTACTTTGTTAACCTCTTCAGTGTACACATCG
>Ga0209149_1001123_pt1 | contig 12928 bp, 7 predicted proteins | sample WorMetTyACAVOLI2_FD_187423 | JGI IMG/M metagenome (GOLD analysis project Ga0209149, IMG submission 187423) | Marine gutless worms symbiont microbial communities from Max Planck institute for Marine Microbiology, Germany - Olavius algarvensis... ... | reverse complement strand
GAGTCGACCTAGCTGGCTGGTTACATACCGAGATGGTTTACCCGTCCACAGACGGTCACCCATCCTGGTACTAACCGGGTCTGACGTAGCGCAACTACGTTGATCGAGGCCAACGCGTTAATTTACCACTAAGCCAAACCGCCAACCACCAAAGATACTCAAACCACGTGGTGTGAACTGATTTTTTAATTAGAAGGCCTATGGAAGATATAAAGATACTCAACTGAATGCTTACGACATTACATAACTAGGCCTAACTGCCAAACTGAAAAGTAGCGGCGATGTACAGTACTTTATTACTTTGTTGCTGGTTTTGGTGGACGTGGCTACCGGAAGCACATAGGCCTACATACGGTAAAAGTAATACTAATCTGCCCTATGAGGATTGTTGGACGTAGGCATGTTACCGTTCGGTGCATGGACTAAAAACACACAGTCATTCAGGGTCATTTAAAATTACAGCGATGAGTAGGATGCATGTAAGGTCTTACGAGTTATCTTTTGTATGCCTGCCTAAATATGTGTCTATTGTATCGTTCCTAAGACATTCAACGTCGAATATCGGCGTGACCTTGAAATGTGGGCTAGGGGTCGTTCAAGGTCATTGCAAATGGCACCATTCGACAGATCGCGTTCGAGTTTCTATTCGTCTTCCATTGTATTGTGTCGTTTCTGAGATAAAGGGAGATGCTGGTCCAAAAAGGCAATTTTCATACCCCTTCCATTTAACTTGCACTATCATCCAGAATCCATTTGAATTTCGTTCCAAAATTTTAACACAAACTGTGCGAGTCCTTGCGCTACTAGGCGGTGAAAAAATATTGCGGAAAAGTTCAACCCTGTGGGTAAGGTACAAAACGTCACAGACAGACATACAGACGACAGACAGGCAGATTTTCGACGACATAAGGCGAACGTAACGTGGTAAAGTTCGCCTAAAAACGACTCATCATGCATGAAGATGAAAAAAAACTGATGCTCGACGTATTCACCCCATGCACACGTGTAATAGTGCTCAGGAGAGAAGACTGGTCTGGCGTGCAGTCGTGAAGTGGAGGCACTGGACGTAAAAGCAGTCGTTTAGCTCGATCAACGACCGACCGAGGCGTCCGTGCACATCCGAACTGTGAGTCGCGAAGCTCTCGAGGCTAATTCTTCATAACCTTCGGGAATCGATGCAGCCCTCTGCCGCGCTGGAGGGACCTGATATACGGCAAAGCAGCTGAGGTGTGCGGATTTTCAAATTTCGGCCTGCATTATGCCAGAATTTTGTTAACAGATTCGCACACTGATCCGCATCTTGATGTCGCAAGATCCGCCGTCCAATGCCGAATTAACCAAAGCGCTAAATGTTACGTGCCATGGTACAGGACCCCCGCCGTGAGGCCCCTCCCCGCGCCATCACTGTTGTCATATTTGACAACAGAAGCTTGTGTGTGTCACAAAGATGCGTGCCAGAGCCCAGAAGCTAAACAGTTTACATCTAATAAGTGCAGGGAGTTGATCGGCGCCACGGGTAAGCCCCCGCCGCTTACATAAATTTCACGTCGGGGGTGAAGTTTATCACGGGGAGGAAATATCCGGGACACCCGCGAGGTCCAGCAGCGCTGTTGTCAGCAGGTGCGCTATAGTAGCACGCGTTGGCGACAGACGAACGAACTGACAGAAGGACAGCGTCATCTCGTAACGCCCTCGCTTTACGGCGGGAGCTTTATAACTTATTGGACACGAGCAACAAGTCAGAAAAAGTAATGAATTCACCGAGAGAAGTGTGAAAACTTGGAATCCGGATCCACAACTTATTTGCCGCCGCTCGCGATTGTTAAAAGTTGCAGCGGATTTGATTCCTCGAGCACATCTGCGCCGGATACAGGAGTCTGGTGATTGCTCTTGGACGGTGCGCGGGAGGTCGGATGGGGCCACACACAGTCAGACTGATGCCGGCCTTAGATTTATCTGGTCACCGCGATGGACCGACCGGGCGCCGTCCGTCCAATAGATTTGCTAAGCCGGCGGCGTGCCGATCGCACGGTGCGGGACCGGACGGCGGGTGGGATGTCCGTCCGATCCAGCGTCGATCCCTCCGTGTCCGGGCAATCGTCCACGGGTCCCGGCCTCGCCTCCGCGGCTTCATTACGGCAAATTCATCGTCTGAGCATCGCGACATTGATTGATTTTTTTCGGTTAGCGATGGCGGCTGCGGCGGCTGAGCCACTGGAAGATGGACTCGCGAAGGAGTAACGGACGGGGTGCTTACAGTTGCGGGAGAGGGAGGGAGGAGGACAGGCACGCCGGACCGGCATCGCGGTCCGACGACAGTTTAATGGGACGTTAAACCAGCGCAGAAGAGCACAGCTAATAATCGCAACGCCGCATTCGTCGTCGTCGCCTCTACAATTATAATTCGTCCGGGTGACTGACTTTACGACGACCACCTATGTGACTGGAGTTGATAGAATAATATCGAACGCCGTTCGTCATTGTACGTCTATTTTATGCCTCATCTGTTGGTGATAGTGATTATCGCTCGCAAACTTCACCTAAATCCGTTCAGTGTTCGTGCGAAGCGATAAAAAGTCGATGTTGTCTCGGGACATCTGTACAACGGGACATGGTGTAAACACAATAGCCCTCCGCTGCCTACTATAGGCAGCGGCGGGCTACTGTGTTTACACCGTGTCCCGATGTCTCGATGTCCCGTGCCAACATCGGCTTTTTATCGCTTCGCACGAACATTGAACGGATTTCGGTAAAGTTTGCGAGCGATAATCACTATCGCCAACGGATGAACTGATTACAACGTTGGGCAAAATTGTACCAGGGAAAATTCGAATCGACGTCAAACCGGTGGTGCCACTGTGTGTCGCAGTACAGCGACATTATACGCTGCCCTGCGACACGGCGCTGTGCCGATGTGCCGTTTACCTGAAACAGCACAGCGGCACAGTTGAACTTGAACGGCTATCTCGAAAACTGCGCATTTTCCTGCTACGTTGTATTAGACGAATCGTGCAGCATGAAATGGGTTTCACACTGGTCTTGGTTTTACGTAAAGCAATATAATTTCCGTGAAGATATGCGCCGAAAACAGTTTTCACATTCCTATCTCCAGTGACCTTGACCTTTGACCTTTTGCCCTGATACAAATAAAAAATGAATGAAGTGAAATGAAAATTGCTCTGTGCAGTTACTGCTGACGTCGGTAACTTGTCCTATATAAAGTTTGAACGTTGTATGGTTCAATTCATAGTTCTAGAATTTGTGAATTTTGGTTTTAAAATTCGTTACAGTTCGTGAAATTTAACACATTTTTAAAATTCGTACAAATTCGTACAAATTCGTTGGGCTGTTTACGGGCTATGTTTACATCGACAATGGCGTTTTTTTTCAAAAAAACCAATAAGCAACAACACAACATTAGAACTAATCCTAATCCTTTTTCTATAGTGGTCTCGCAGTAACATTTGTTACTTTGGTCACTCTAATCCTTTTTCTGATTGATTGATTGATTGAGAACGTTGAGTAAATTGATTTGACGTGAACTGTAGAGTTCACATTACGGGTAATCTGGTGACTGAGCTGTGAGGTAGTTGCAAGTTGCACTTTGCACACGTATTAAACCGATGTGTTAAACGTTAAAAAAGTAAAAAGTATACAATAAAAAAATTCGTTGGCCGTTTTGAAATTCGTTAAAATTCGTGATTTTTTACAATTCGTAAAATTCGAATTCTCGAACTATGGTATGGTTTTCCGTTCTAGCGGGACGCATGACAGACAGACAGAGAGTAGCGCGTAATGCGGTCTCTTAGGGGAGGACCGCACATTAACGGAGAGAATAAAGCATGAATGAACGAAAACGACTACGATGAAGAAGAAGAAAACGCGACGACGATGATGATAATGATGGTGATGATAAAAATTATGACACGTCAGTGACAGCTGCACTATTTTCTACGTCCATTTATATGTTATTGTAATAAACGTTTGTCTTTGTAAACTATTATTGTCTGGGAAATCGCGTTTATAAACGTTTGTTATTTGTTCAACGTTTGTTAAAATTTTTTAAAACGTTCATAAAAATCTGCAGGTTCATAAAGACATGAAAATTACGTAACAGTTCATGGTTCAAGATGTTCTATTTTGCTGAAATTGAGATTATTACGTACCGAAAAATGCAATATATCCAATAGCGATATTTTTAGTCGGAGGCATAGACTGTCGGTCGGTCAATGGCTGTGATGTCACGGCGCTCGGACGGCACTCACGTACAGTCGCTATATCTATAGTCTGTAATAACGAGTCACTGGTAAGACTATTCAATAGTCAACGTTTGTTGTCCAACGTTTACAAACGTTTGCTAAAATTTAGTAACAAACGCTATTATAAACATTTTTTATTTTTTTTATTAGAACGTTTATTACATCTATGTGTTACAAGTAGCTCTGCTGTCGCAAAGAGGCCGCGCGATGCTTCGTGTCTGTCAGTAGTCAGCTTCAACAGTACAAAACGTCGAGTGGAGTCTTTTATTGTTAGTTATATACGTAGGCTACAGTACAGATTTGTCACTGCGTGCAGTTAAATGTACTGTTCTGTTAACGTTGAGGCTTCTTGACATAAACATTTCGTCGTCTTCTCCCGCAATCAACACCGCCGCTTACTACCAGCGACGTGTCATAACTTGCGAGACGGTGGCCGTTGTCCACCGGCGACCGTATTTACAACACCTAGCCTGTTGCAGCGTTAACATAGGCAGTCAAGCCAAATATGCATGTAGGCTCAGAATCGCGATTTCTGCCTACCCCACCTACATTCGACGCCCCCGTTAGGGGAGTTCCCTCGTTGGAATATTGCTATGCCGTTTGGCGTGGAATAACTAGAGTGGCGTGGCTACCCGACGGTGAAATTTTTTTGATGATATGTTTATTCGTTTTGACACAACTCACGAACGTGACAGACAGACACACGCAGACAGACACCGCATGACGGCATAGGCCGCACTATGCATAGCATCGCGCGGCAAAAATCGATGAAAATAGCACGTTGGATGCCAACAAACATTTGTAACAAAATACAGTCAGGTACAACGCAACGCAGAGCTAGTGAAAAAGTACAAAATTGCGTAGAGAAGTCATTTTGTGTAAAGCAAATGGTCGTAATGTCGTAGAAGTCTGTTTAACGAGAAGTGATTTAACGCGAAGACCGGCTAATGAGTGACTGTCAGCGAGGTGTTGTCAGCTGACTGTTGTTGAGATTCATCACCGTGCAAGATGATGTTGTCGCTGCTACTGCTGCTGCTGCTGAGCCGACCGTGAGTTGTTCACGTCGAAATTCAATGAGCGGACGCGCGGCGCAAACGGCGTAAAATTGAATTCGAAACCTCTCGGTCGCGGCGGGTCGTACATCGCGGGTGCACTGGACCAGACGCGCCGAACGAACGACGAGGACCGGCGTCAGGGGGACCCGAGGGTCTGGCAGTGCGACGGTACGCTCTGCCCCCACAGCGGCCGGCGTGCGTGAGCCGCAGTCGGAGAAGCTTGCAGCTATACGACTCACATCCTCATCGTCATTCTTTCAGCAGCTGCTGGAGCCGGCCGCGGCAGCGTCTAAATACAGATAGCTGGAGCGTCATCAGTGCTAGCGTGGCGCCAGTGCCGTAGGTCGTCTTGAGTCACAAATCACGACATGTGCTCGTCGGTGACTCTTCTCTCGACTTTCATCGTCGTCTTTACTTCGCGTTGCATCACCGTCAACGCCGCCGAGGAAGTTGGAAATACAGCAGGTACGCCGACATTTACTGGTTTATGTCATTCATTCCTGTATTAACTTTTTACTAAATATGTAAATTAGATTCTTTTGAGAGATAGCTATATACTACAGTACATCAGATTAAGCATGATGTTGGCGTGCGCTTACTTCAGTTTTTTTACCGCGCGATGCAGATATGCATAGAGCAGACAGACTATACTGTCGATGTCCGTCTGTCCTCCCGTCCGTATGTATCACGCCGCTATTGTGTCGTAACGGCTAAACGTGTCATTAAATTAATTTTTCACAATCGGGTAGCCACACCATTCCGGTCTTTCCATACCAAACGTTATGGCAATATTTCGACGGATACCCCTTAATTTAACGGGGGCGTCGAATCCAATGTTTACGAAAAATTGCGATTTTCGACCAATATCTCGCAACGCTCAATATCACTTAGAAAACTGTGTATAAAACGACCGCAAGTTGGCCACTGTTACGTTGCAAATGCACATTAAACTTTGTACGTGTTTTCAATTTTCAATTTTCATCTTTAATGAGAAAACAAGAAGCTCAGCTGTCGCAGAGACCGCGCGACGCTTCGTGTCATTGAGTATTTTGCTAAGTCACTCAAGATCCGAAATGACACTGTTGAGTAGTGCGCGTGTAAGTCCTTATTAGTATTCCACTGAAATTATGTCTGTATTCTGAGATATTCAGCGTCACAGAATGGCTTGAAAGCGGAGGTAGGGGTCTTTCCAGGTCATTAAAAATGGCGCCGATCGATATATCGTATACGACTTTCTATTAATCGGCCATTGTAAGTTTAGCTCTATGTTGTACTATTTTTGAGTTATTTGACATTGAATAATCGTGACCTTAAAATCTCGGTGACAGACTGACAGGTCACTGAAGGTCATTCAAACTGGTACCATTCGAAAGCCTAGGTGCTGTATCTTATTCGCCTTCCATAGTAAATATGGCCGAATGTTTAACATACACACACGCAACTTCATTCACCAATGAACGGCAGATACAAAATATATATGTTAGAAAAATTATATTATTAACCGTTTATGAGATAGTTAACGTCAAAGTACAGCGTGACCTTGAAAACTGGATTAGTTGTTCGAGGTCATTGAAAATGGCGCCGTTCGAAAGACCATATGCGACTTTCTATTGGTCCGCCATTGTAAATATAGCTCTATCTTGTACCGTTTTTGAGTTATTTGACATTGAATAATATCGTTACCTTGAAATCTTGGTTAGAAGTCACTCAGGGTCACTCAAACTGGTACCATTCGAAAACTTGGTTACTGTTTCCTATTCGCCTTCCATAGTAGGCTTCTAACTATGGCTCTATCTTGAATCATTTCCGAGATAAAGCGAGATATTGGTCGAAAATCGTGATTTTTCATACCCCCTTGCACTCGACGCCCCTGTTAGGGTGGTCCCCGTCAGAGCATTGCGACCCCGTTTGGTGTGGAAAAAACTAGAATGGTGGGGCTACCCGACTGTGAAAAAATAAGGATATGTATGACTGTTTAGATACAATACCAGCGTGTGACGGACGGACAGACAGACAGACGGACATCTTGCTACGACATAGTCCGCGCTATGCATACGCGTCGCGCGGTAAAAATTGAAATTCACAAAAAAACTGTATAAGTTTCTACTGGATAGTTTTTAACTTGCTGCAATTTTATTATCGCGCGTCATCACATTGACGCGCGATATTGATATAACAATTCTGTCTGTCTGTCTGTCTGTCCGCCCGTCCGTTACGTCCCGCTAATTGTATGAAAACGGCTTAACATATTATCATGGTTTCTTCACCGCATGGTAGCCCAATCATTCTAGTTTTATGGACATCAAACAGCTTCGCGAAATTCGAACGGGGTCACCCCTTTCTGGGGGTGCTAAATACAGGTGGTGTATAAAAATTTCGCGATTTTCGACCAATAAATCGCTATATCTCGCAAACGATACAAGATAGCGCCATAGTTACTATAGAAGGCGAATAGGAAACCGCACCCAAGCTTTCGAATGGCACTAGTTTCAATGACCTTAAGTGACCCTTAACCTAGATTTCAAGGTCACAGGGTTACTATAGATGCCCTCAACGTATTGTGTGCGAAGCTGTCGCGCGATCTGTTTGCGAATGCTAAGTTCTTGTAATACTTAACGTACAAACCACGAAGTAACATTTAATTGAAAGGTAACTTGGTGTCGTCAGTAATGATGCCAATTAAGCACACGACTTGCTGTTAGTGGTCTTTAATCACAGCCACTCTATACTGCACAGTTGCTGAGACGCTGCGTGTTTATGAATTAAGAGTTTAGGTCAGAGGTGGAACCGGGTCACCGGATCACCGGGTCTGTGATTATGGCCGGGTCAGGTCGGGTCTCGGGTCAAAGTCATTATATGAACAGACCCGGTGTTGTGACCCGGTTCCCGGCAGAACAACAGACTGAGTCATTGTACAGTAGTTAGTTCTGTGCGTCCGTTGGCGCCGTCTAAGCGTGCGCCGCTAATTGCATCCCAATTGGTCCTGCCTCCGCATCAGTTCATTTGCCAAGGCTTGCTGCGCCATCCTACCATCTTCAATCAACCCCCCCCGCCCCCCCGAGCAGATCACAGGAGATGCCGTCATGATAGGGAACAAGCGTGCGATCTTTACAGCCTCTGTAACAAGAACTTTTACGACCGGAGTTGCTGCACTTCTAGATGAAAGGCTCGGGTGGCAAATTTGAATTTAGTGCATTCGTGCTAGAAGCCTACTTGTTAAAAAATATGAAGAGTCACAGTCCTATGTCGTCGTTCTGTTTGCATTAAGCAAGTGCGCTCGTGCAAGCCATCAGACTATAGCGACAGAAGCTAAGCACTGTATAAGACATATTGTATTTCAAGTTGGTTCGAACGCGATATAGCTGTATGTGTACACGGTTTAATTTTTTTGCTGTTTCAATGGTTACAAAAATAAGTAGGGAGGATTAAATTTTTGGGGTGCTCCCCTTAACCCAGATTTCGCCAATTTTGGTCCTAAAACTTTTTGGCAAGCCACTACCCAAATCCAAGTTGTGTACCAAAAATGAAGTCGTTAGATTCAACAGTTGCAGAGGGGTCCCAAAATTTTTATTATGCTCCCCTAGCCCAGCCCCCTCTGCAATTTTGGACCTAAAAGTTGTTTTGACAGCATACTGCGCGAACCGGAAGTTGTGTACCAAATTTGAAGTCGCTAGTTCAATAATTACAGAAATAAGTAGGAGGTCCCAACTTTTATTATTGCATAGTGGATACATTTTATCGCGCGTCAGCACACTGACGCGCGGTATTGTTATAAGAATTCTCTGTCTGTCCGTCACGTTCCGGTATTTTATGAAAATGGCTTAAGATATTGTAGTAGTTTTTTCACCAAACGTAGCCTGAATATTCTGTTTTATGAGTATCAAACATCTTCGCGCAATTGCGACGGGATTACCTCCTGCGGGGGCGCTAAATAGCTTACAGGTGGGATATACAAATTTCGCGACTTTCAACCAATAGCAAACGATATAAGATAGCGCCATAGTTACTACAGAACGCTCGCAGGAACTTGGTCTATCGAATAGCACCAATTCCAATGACTTTGAGTGACCCTAACCTAGATTTCAAGGTCACGGAGATATGCCCTCGACGTATTATGTGCGCAGCTTACGCGCGATCTGTTTGCGATAGCTAAGTTTCTTGTTTCTATTCAGCCGGGTACGGTCGGTTGGGTCGGCTCATCGGGTCAATTGCTACCGGGTTGGGTCGGGTCCCGAGTCAAGTTTTTGACCCAGTTCCAGCTCTGGTTTAGGTAACAGTAGGTGACCTTGGACAGTCCACGTGTTACGGTCACTTCAGTAGACAAGTAGCCCTGCTGTCGCAGAGAGGCCGCGCGATGCTTCTTGTCTGTCGGTAGTCAGTTTCAATACGTCGATCGCAATTTTCTGTTATTGGTTACTTTGGCTTCAGGTTAACCGATGCGTACAATTAAATTCTGTTCTCTTCTTTTTACTGATGCGTGGCGTTCTTCGCTATAAACACGTGCACCGTAACTGTTATACACTACTGCACCGACGACCGTCAATTGTTGATAGTGCACTGCAGCAGTTATCGATCGATGGCCAGCTATTTGTCGACAATCGCGATTTGTACCTGCCCCACCTGCATTCGACGCCCCCTTTAGGGGGGTCCCCGTCGGAATATTGCCATGACGTTTGGTGTGGAAAAACTAGAATGGTGTGGCTACCCGGTGGTGAAAAATTCTGAATATATCTTCATTCATGTCGACAGAATACACGAACGTGACGAACAGACAGACAGACGAATGGACGGGCAGACACCGCGCGACGGCATAGACCGCGCTTGCATAGAATCACGCGGCAAAAACGGTTGAGCTGTCGTTATGAAACTTTTAATATAGGTCGATAAGTTCGCCAGGTGGCAGCACCCTGCAGTGGAGAGCTGGACGAGGTTAGCTGTGCATTCTGCATGTGTTGTATGTGTTGACGGCGAACAAGTAAATTCAGCGTCGAATTTACTGGCTGTTTGTCACCACCATACAAACTCTCTTCTTGGTATTCACCTTTCCTTTTCTTTCTTTACGAGGTGGCACGTTCCCCCCACGTACCAGTGTTGAGGCCTGGCTCACGGGGGCTGGCCCAATGCATGACCTCAGGGGCGGGACAAGTGTAGTGTAGCGCGACACCATCAGGCTTGCCTGACGGTGTGCGTTAAGTGTAGATGCTGAGCGACCTTTCTCTTTTGAGAGAGAGGTGTGTTTAAGAGCTAAGGGACTAAGGGAGGGAACGGGGGGCGGAATTGGAGAAGCGTTGTGCCACGATATTTAACCTGCTCGGCTTTATAACCACTGTTTCTCTGACGGCTAAGGCTAATACACACTGCATGACGGAGTAGTGAGTACCTAACCCTAGCGTGCCTCGTGCTGTAGGCCTCGGAGCCTAGTTTAGCGACGCGTGCAAACAGGGCCATTAATGGCCTACCAGATCATGCAGTGGTACGTCATCTGTTATCAGTGGTTCAAGCAGGGACTAATGACTGAGCGCCTCTAAACCTAGTATTAGCTAACGGTCACAGTTTAAAGACGACACCGTCGAACCATCTGTGCCTGCCCGAGAATTTAATCTCAAAGCATACGCGGCTATATCCTGACACACAAATGATCCGGCCAGCCTGGGCCTTGAAAACAGACTCGTCGGTCACCACAGCCAGGCAGCGCGTACCGCGACGCTACCAACAGCGCCACCGGGGTAGGCCGTCGTCACACTTTTTTGCCAATTTATTATGGAATTCGCTCTTAATTACAGTACGCCGCGCGCAAACAGCGTGTCGCTAAGAACTTTAGAATGCAGTAGAAAACTAGCGTCACTGTTGCCCGGCGCGAAAACTTCGATATGCATTTCGGACAAAAGTGTTGTGTTTATAAACACCGCGGGTAAGCGCCCGCCGCTAGCATAACTTTTACGGGGGAATTTTTCGCGGAAGGGAAAAAATATGTGGGACACCCTTTGCGGCTGCCGTTACGCGGCCGCAGCGTTTCGGGCGACAGAAAAAGGAACAAACGAACGAAAAGACAAAGAAACAGATGGCCATCGCGTAAAGCCTCCACTTTTGTGGCGGAGCATTACAAGTCCGAAACTTTGCGTCCTTGTAATTTTGCCCTTCTGGTAGCCTGCCATTTATATTTTCTGTTTTTCGTTATTATTTTATTTTTACTTCATTTGGCAAATAAAATCTGTTCTGTTCTGTTCTGTTTGTAATTTTGCCTTGCTACAAATTGTTGTAAATTGCTCACAGGTCTAGATTGCTCTTCAATCTATCAATTTATCTGCGGCAGAACAAATGAAATTTCGTCGCCTCCTGCAGTGACGCTGATGTGTGGACCACCCACACAGTCGAGGCAGAACGAGTGAGGGTCAGGGGTCTGTGGGACCGCGGTCAGGCAAGGCTGAGGCCGAATGGATAAATTGGGGACGAACCAGACCAAATCAAGGCAGCCAGTGACAGGCGCAGTTTATCGAATTAGGAAAGGCACTGAAAGCAATCAGCGCATCTTTGACGGGGCGGGCAGACTTCAACGTGTGACTGGACAAGCCTGAGTGGTCCTTCTAACTTGGCAGTCAGGAGCGTACATTGACAGTTCAGCATGGAACCCAATTATCCCGCTGCCGGCTCGTGTAACCCCAGCACATACATGTAACTAGAATTCAACCTAGACGTCAACATCTCCGATCGCATCACGGAGTCAAGCTGATGCGGGTTGTAGGGACGCTGAAACTGCGGGAATGGAAAATTCGGGAAAAATTGATTAAAACTTAATGTTTAACGTTATCACACACAAAACTTTATTCACCGTATAGAAATCGGTAGCTACATAAAAGAAATAATAAGAGGAAAACTTCAGTGGCGGCGCCAGAACGTCAAGACAGCCAGGTCATTTCCAGGTCAGTACGGTCGTAAGGCAGGTCATTAGCTGCGAACTTTGCGAAGGCCCGACGGTGAAAATTTCAGTCAGCCAGGGCGCCCGCCGCCAGCCAGGGCAGAAGCTTTTTAGCCAGGGCATTTGACCTGGCACGCCCTGGTGTAGTGCCGCCACTGGAAAACTTAACTAAGAAATTAACTAATTAATTAATACGAAGTAAAGTTAAGACCGATCTTATCTAGTTCACCGTGAGCTCTGTTTCTAAATACATCTGATATTTTGCCTTCATTTATTAATATTATGTATGTGACAGTACATTGCATTGCATCTGTGACACTGCCGTGTCGTTTAAGTGTAGAAAAACTTCAGTTACTGTTAGGCCTAAATGTAGGCTACTCTGCTTTTTCGAATATTGCGCTAATAAATAAACAAACAATAATAATAAACTTTGCAAAATACACTGCTTTATTTATATTAATAATGTAGCACTACGCTACACTGGCACACCGGCCGGCCGATAGGTTTTTTGGCCGTAGGCTGGCCGCGGCCAGAGGGCCTGTTGGTCTGCCTGTTGCCTCTTTAACGGTTGCGGATGCAGCAATTGCTCAGTTGCTAGCGAGATTTCTTCAGGTGAAGAGGTCTGGCTAGTTTCTCATTTATCGTTGTCTAATAAACTTATTCTTGAATTCATTCCTATATTTTACGATCACCAACAC
>Ga0209149_1001122_pt1 | contig 12928 bp, 7 predicted proteins | sample WorMetTyACAVOLI2_FD_187423 | JGI IMG/M metagenome (GOLD analysis project Ga0209149, IMG submission 187423) | Marine gutless worms symbiont microbial communities from Max Planck institute for Marine Microbiology, Germany - Olavius algarvensis... ... | reverse complement strand
ATGTATCAATCAATCATAAGAGGATTAGAGTGACCAAAGTAACAAATGTTACTGCGAGACCACTATATGGGTATAGCCATCCATAGGCAAACATTTGGGCAAGTTTGGGGGTCCCCAGCTCCCCTACCAGAAATCGCAGGAAAACTCCGCTGCCGGAAGGCACCCCTTTGGACCTTCGACTATCACATGCAGAAATCGGAAAGATTCTGCGATGTAACCTCTGGGCTGTAAGCTGGTCACCGGAAGGTACTTTTTAGGCGTTTTGTATGGGGAAAATAGGCCAAAATCCGAAAATTGGGCAATTTGACGCCCCGTAGCTCCGCAACCGTACGTTGTACAAAAAGTTGACCGACCTCGGAAACTTTCTGGCCCTTGGAGTAACGTGGAGTAAACGGTATCTCTCTGCAGTGCACCCCTTGACCTGTAGCCTGCTCTGAGTGGGGTGCATGTTTGACCCCCTCCAAGTTTAGGTTTTTGGGGGAAAATGACCCCTGAGTGGAAACTTTTAATAAATTTCTGTCCAAAATTTGGGTTTCAACCGCGATTCACGTGTAATGGCCAAATTTGGCGACAATCGGCCGTTGCGAAGTTGCCGAAAAGTCATCTTGTATTGCTGACAAAAAAACCCGGCGTCGGGGACACTTTTGAACCCCCAATTTTGCCCCCACTTAACCGATCGCGCCCAAAATTTTGCTAACGTTGTCGGCCCTTGACCTGTGCGTGTGTACCGACTTCGATCCAGATCGGCTGCGGTTTTCCGGACTTATTCCGGAAAGAGTCCAAAAAAGTGAATACAATTAGGCTTTCAGCCTACAACTAGATTATAGCACTCCGAGTTGTCCACCGGTCCCGTCCCGTCGTAAAGAAGACCAGTGAATACGTTCTGCGTCACGTTCGTATTACGCAGTACGCTCCGCTATTGAGATCGCTTTTCCGTTTGTCTGTCCGTGTGTCTGTCCGTGACGCGTTTGAACTTTTAGTAAACAAAGGACTTTTCCGAATCCATTTACACAACTTGTGTAACTATGGACCTAGTGACTCTTGCTTTTAGGCGCCGGATATAAATACTCTTACTTACTTACTTACTTACTTACTTACTTACCTGGCTCGATTGTGAAAAAAATCAGCGCGAAAACATTCGCAACAATTTTTTCCAGACCCCCGGGGTTGTTAAAAGTAAAGGTAAAGGAGGGCTATCATACTCCAGAAGGAGCATACGCGGGGTGCTCATCTCATTTTCGTAGGCCGTTAAGCCCGTAGATGGATAAACCACTATTGTCTGTGACGCATGGCTAGTGCAACGCCAGACCCAGAGTTACCTTTCCAGCCTAAGCTGATACTCATTGCGCCTACCCACGGAGGGATGGCCAGGCTGAGTTGACCTGGGTGGCTGCTTACGTACCGAGATAGTTTACCCGCCCGAAGACGGTCACCCATCCACGTACTAACCGGGCCCAGCGTAGAGTAACTACGTTGATCGAGACCAACGCGTTACCACTAAGCCAAACTGCCAACCTGGAGGGTTGGGTATGAAAAAATCGATATTTTTCAGTCAATGTCTGACTCTCTATCGGAAACGATAAGGATATGGCCATAGTCACAATGTAATACTAATAGTAACTTACACACGCCCTACTCAACGAATGACCTTGAGTGACAGCAAAATTTTCAACTACCCTGAGAATCGCGCGCGGCCTCTCTGCGACAGCTGAGCTTCTTGTTAAACTAACAGTTACTAATCGTCACTTCACTTCAGTTTCCGGTTCCTTGAATTTCTGCACGAAAATTTAAATAATATATCGGTTAGACATCATTACTGGTTAGACGATTTACCATATGTCTCCAGAGCTATAATTAGAACCACCGTGTGAACAGGAAGGCAGTAGTGCTGGGCGAAGGCAAGTTACCGTCTAAAAATTTCTTACTGGAAACTAATGCGAATATTTGCACAATCTTTCGACAAAGTCATTTTTGTCACTGGTCAATCCGCTGGTGTATATTCCGGAAAAAAAACTGTCGTTTGGGCACAGCTCACCGCGCCCTTGCAGACAGACAGACGGAAAAGCGACCTCAACAGTCGTCATAACGCTCGGCTAAAAATCATTGACTGGTGGAGTCGGAGTATCACGCACGTCGTTTGATCGGAAAAAGTGATTGGTGAGGACCGAAGCAAGGGTGGGCCGAGGGCAGACGGACTGGGCCGTTCCGGTAATTCGTTATGAGAGCTAGCACCATCGTACAATTGACGGCCAGAGGTCTCAAAACAGAGATGTCCAGATCGTGAAAATTTCGGCCAGCTCTCAGTCCGCAATTCCGGGATCCGAGGAAGATTCGCGTTAAACTGTCGTAACAAGTACGGTACGACTACGATACGACTACGACACGACTACGATACGAGGCTACGACGAGACTACGACAAATTGACATGTTAATTTTTTGGCTTCATCGTAGAGTGTTGTAGCTGTAGCGTGTTGCAACTAATCACAGAGCAGCAGGCTGATGACGTCAGTTGGTGCGTCATCAAATTTTGTCGAAAATGGAGCAGCCAAGACTGTCTGACTTTGTGATAGAGAGCATTATGGAACATTATCACAACTAGCGAGTACTTCGGGATGTTAACAATACGAATTTTATGAATTTGGAGGTAAAGGCCGCCGCCTGGCAGCGCATTAGCTCTGCTTTGAATTTACCGACAGGTATGCATATGGTGGCAAATGTAATATCAAATTAACGAAGAAATTTGAAAACTACTTTTTTATGCTTATAAATTTCTAACTAAACTGTCATTAACCGCCGTCAGCCGTAGTCGTACCGGTACTTAATGCGATGGCAATGGTGGGTGTAGACGATAGCAGCCTACGGGCGTAATTTCAGTGCAAGTCGATTGTTTGGTCTGAGGGTCGGCAGCCGCTTCGCACTGTTCTAGGTTAATTTTTCATCTTTGTTAACAATACCATAAATGTTCAGTGTATATTTGCATGTACGTTTATGCGCAAATAAACTTCATCTACTTGGTTGCTTGCTTACTTACTTACTTACTTAGATTCATCAGGTGAACCGAGTGAACTCTTCCAATGACGTTGTCATGATGACAGCACCACTGTATGAGTGTAATGCGTGTGCAGCTGATAGGTGACCACTCATGTGTGTAAATCGTCCGCTGTAGGTCAGCCAACGAGTCCAACTTAGCTTTTCATCCTTTCTGGATCGATAAATGAGTAGTAGACTGCAACATTAATCAGTGGTGGCGCCCTCTGGTGAACGCTTACGAGGTAGAGAGGCAGGTATGGTGTAATTTGCATGTAAAACTATGTGATCCCAGATCTGAGCGCCTTGAGTGTGAGCACACAATAAAGGCGCTATATAAATCCACTTACCTTTTACAGTCCGCGGGCATTAGACGGTCCGCCGTCCGCAAACGGATCATCACGTTGCAGTGGATTTGAGTCCGCGCGCAAGGGGATCCATCTGCAGTCTGCACGACGTCAGTTTGACTCTGAACGAGCCGAGGCACTGGCAGATGATGCTGATGGAATTATCGCTCTGTGGATGACCAAGAAGATCCAGCGCCGATCCTTATCCGACTGCCAGCTTATTGAGATGATGTCATTCGGCTTAATGCAATGTGCTGATGTAGGCTACGTGAACGTTGTGAACAAATCGCCCTATGAGAAGAACCCGAGTTATATGTAGGCCCGCAATCAGCGGATGATTTTAGACGGTAGCCTACAGGCCTAGGACTAGAGGGTGAGGCAAAATAAAATGTCCCATAAAATGTCCCAATTCGAAAATCGTGATATCTATGTAGCGCAAAAATATTTTACGCCAAATTTTCCTTGTTTATTCAGTAGGCAGTAGGCTTGTCTTCACAAGTCTGTTTAATTTCACTCTAGTAACTTAACGTTTGGCAAAGCGGTGCAGCATCACAATTCAGTGTTCGATTTTGCTAAGCAACAGCTTAATATATAGGCCCTATCTAACTTCGCATACATTTGTAGCGCTGAGAAAAATGCTGAAATGATGCATGAGCTTAAACCAGAGAAATGGAATTCCATCTCTCTGGAGCTTAACTGACTAATAAACAATTATAGGCACTAAATAAGTCAATTAGAATGTTCGAGTGTCTGCCTTGAGCTTTTACTGATGTCATAAGTGCTTTGCAAAAGTTCAGATAAGAGTTTCGAAATGTTTCATCGTGGTGCCTGGTCTTGGTTTACGTGGATCGATTCGGTACATTTTTCGCGAAGATATGAACGAAAACGATTTTCACATTTCCTTTCCCATTTACCATGACCTTTAGCCGTTTGACTCAGAATTCCTCTGCTAGTTACTTCTGACGTGGTAACCTCAACACTGAGTTTGAACGATGTATGCTTGTCCACTTTCGACTCAACCGTGGGCACGGTACAGACAGACGGACGAACGGGTGTACCGCATAATGCGGCCTCCTAGCGGAGGGCTGCACAACAAGATGAACAAAAACAAAGAAGCATATTTAAGTTCATTGTGTCATGTTGTGCCGTATTGTGCAACTTACACATTATGAGACAGTTACAACACGGTCTGGAGTGGGTTATGCGAGTGTAACGAGCATAACCCACTCCAGACCGTGTTGTAACTATCTTATTTCATGACGGCTGTCGAAGTGCCCGACTGTTGCGCCCGACAGTTCGACTGGTGACTTGCTGTTTATGTCGGGTTAAGGGTCACTTGCAGGCGTCACAGCCTCTGGTCAGCGCGATCTGTGCACCTTGTCCACCTGTAGCATTAGTCGGTTAGACACGACAGTCGGCACGTGTAAGAACGCGAAAAGGCAGTGCTCTACGGCGAAACGCTGACGATAGTATGTAGAATAGAGGATTAGAGGTAACACAGCTGCTACAATTGTCTGCGTTAAATGACGTTGTAAGTAGTGAAGATAGGCGACTATTTGCGTTAGTGTTATGCTGAGGATCGAGCGTTGCGGTACTGCACGCATTGGAGTATCTCTATTGGATTACGTCGAACTATGGAGTATCAAGTCTTTTCGACACGTCATTTAGAAGCTACGACGGGTATGTTTACGTTTTTTTGTGCTGTTGTGTGTGCAGTGTCTGTTTTGTCTGCTTTTCACACTGATCGCTGTCGCCTCTGACTTGTGCTGGTGTCCCGGTTGTGTGAGGTTGCGTGCGTGCGTTGGTTGCGTGCGTTGAATTTTGTGCATTACGTACGTTGCGTAAAATTTTTTGACGCAAGACGATTTCGTACGTTGCGTGAGTTATTACAGAAACCGCCGTATGTTGTAGCCGTCGCTGAGTTTTGCGTTTATTTGATTCATTTATCATTATGATACTGTAAGTCGCGGCAACGCTCTTTTGTGCGTTTCTTTGGTATTGTGTTTTAGCGCTGATCACAGAAAGTTGCTTTGCGTTTCATTGTATTGTTGTTCTCGCTGTGCGGTGACATTGCGGCGGGCGTCCAAACTGTGAACTGTCGTGAACGGTCGTTCTGTTTCATTTCAGAAATGTAACAAGACGACCTTGGCGACGGGTCTTGTCGCCAAGGTATGTTACGTGAGTGCAATTTGAGAGGTAAAACGAGACCAAGGATCTTATCCCACAACGGTGTATTAACGAGCCACGGCTAGCAGTCCGCCGTTATCATAGGACGACCAGCCGCAGACTGACTCGCCAAAACAAGCATGCAAGCTAAAATAGCTCGACTAGGCCTTAGCACCAGCACCGCTGAACTAAACAGCCAATCGGAACGAAGACAACATTAGCCTTAGGCTGTGTCGCTCTGCGACAACCACGCAAGGTCACGGTTCAGTGGAGTGAGTTATGGCACGTTAACTCACACCAGACACTGTGTTGAGAGGTAGGAGACAAAAGTAGGTCATAAAATAAGGATACACTTATTAAGCATCACACTCACGTAGCTTGTTTTGCGGACGACCACTCAAGCCCATAGAGGATGCGGAAATTTGATTACTCACCACTCCCAAACCAATTAACCGATCGTCACCAAATTTTGTACACTTAACTGCCCACACGCTAAAGTTTACCTAGATTCCTTCAGGATTTTCTTCCGCCATGCGCGAATTTGCGATCACTGTTTACTGGGCTGTTTTTTATCGCGCGTCAGCATACTGACTCGCCAAAACAAGCATGCAAGCTAAAATACGGACATATTCATATTCATATGAATATGTCCGTATTCATACGGACACATTCGTCCGTGACGTTCCGGTATCAGATGAAAACGGCTTAACATATCGTCACAGTTATTTTCACCGTACGGTAGCCCAATCATTCTAGTTTTACCAGCATCAAACATTTTCACAAAATTCCGACGAGGTCACCCACTGCGGGGGCGCTAAATACAGGTGGGGTATAAAATTTTCGCGATTTTCTACCAATATGTCGCTATATCTCGCAAACGATACAAAATATCGCCATAGTACTATGGAAGGCAAATAGGAAACCGCACCCAAGCTTTTGAATGGCACCAACTTCAATGACCTTGAGTGACCTCTAACCCCGATTTCAAGGTCGCGATATTATTCAACGTCAAATAACTCGAAAATGGCACGAGATAGAGCTATATTTACAATGGCCGACCAATAGAAAGTCGCATATGATTTATCGAACGGCGCCATTTTTAATGACCTTGAACGACCCCTAACCTGATTTTCAAGGTCACGCCGTTCTTTGACACTGAATATCTCACAAACGGCTACAGATACGGCCATAGTTACTATAGAAGGCAAATAGGAAACCGTACCCAAGCTTTCGAATGGCACTAATTTTAATGACCTTGAGTGACCTCTGACCCACATTTGAAGGTCACGATAACATTCAACGTCCAATAACTCGTGTAATAGTAAGTCGTGTATGATCTGTCCTATGGTTCCGTTTCCAGTGATCCTGAGTGACCCTTAACGTATATTTCAAGGTCACGGAGATGCCCTCGACGAATTGTGTGCGCAGCTGACGCGCGATCTGTTTGCGATAGCTAAGTTCTTGTCTTTTTTGTCCCATGTCGCCGGCACGGATTTTTACACGCGATGCATCAAAAGACGCACTTCCGCGCAACGATATGCCTTTTCAGGGTTAGAAAAACAAAATTTAATATTTAGTGCTGTCCTTAAACCACCATTTTGTGACACGTTGTGATGGAACTGAAATATTTCGACCGAAAATCGCTTAACGATCGGAACCTCGAGAGTAATCGTCGTCGTAGCCCCGTAAAAGTTGTATAGTAAATAGGCAAATCGTGGGCGGGGATTCCAAATATGTAATTTTTATCGACTGCTTACGAACAGGTCATATGGTAAAGTGCGTGCGCAATGCCAAATTTTCCATCAAAATGGTTTAGGTTCTATGGACATTACAAGCATTATTAACCTGGCACACAACTAATCTAGAAGCATAATAATTTGGTAGATATGGCGTAGAAAGCGATCGCTAGAAATATGAATATCAGGGGTTTTAAAAAGGGAGCGTAATCAGAGTCACGTGACCCACTATATGTTTGGGACCCCCTCTTATCTCTGGAACATTTCACACTTGACTCGCACATTGTTCATCTCAAGTATTAAAAAGATAAATTGCCCTCAAAGGGCAATAAAAACATCAAATATAATGTAAAAAAACTGTACAGTTTTAGACGACGTTTAAGGACGACATCACACAAATAAAACAGTAAAAATCAGAAAGGTGATGTTACTTAGGAGCACATCAACGTGCTGCCTAATATCACCTTTTCGATTTTTGCTGTTTTAGTTGTGTGATGTCGTCTCTAAACATCGTTGTAAACTATGACGTTATTTACAGTTAGGCCTACTTTGACAACCAGCGTTTGATTGACGTGGAAGTTCGCGCATTTACGGAAATTTAACCGAAATTTACTTGTGTAAATATTATTTAGTAAGTTAATGATGAAGGATCAGTGTATCCATTTTCCACGCATACACGCTGTATGTAGCACGTCTGTGGTGCATGTCAGCGCGTCTGTGTGTGACGTAATTACAGATGCATCCGCAGCCGTCTGCTGCCGGTTTCGAATTATATGGAATTTTTAAATGACGTGACATGACTTGTACTAATGACATGTCTCCAGTCCACGCTTGCAGCATGTCAGGGAAGCCGCTTGTGTTCGACGTGAACTGAACTGAAATGTTCACCAGTAACGACGAAGTAGCACGCTACCAAGTCAATTCGTGCGTGTACGGTATAGCTTATACCACATGGCTGCTTACGTAATAGACCTACGAATTTACATTCATCACGTCATCTGTATTAAAAAGTTTTTGCCAGTTTGCGATGCTGCTGACCGCCTAATTTTCGTGCGACCAAGAGCCAACTGCTGGGTTGATGGCCGCAAGGAATAGGTCAGTGTTGCAGCGCCCCGGGGAAATCAGATGTCGCTAGCAGAAGCGCGGTAGGTAGAACTGCCTTACCCATCAAGACCCGGGATAAGGTCGTTGACTCTCCGCGCAGAGATGGACGATATGACAACATACCGTCACTCGGAGTACCGTGATACCGATATACCGCGGTGTTTCGTAGCGTTGTCGGTGGCGTATCCAGAAATTTGTCCCGCGGTGCTCGTCGATCACGAGCCAACAAGCAAGTCATAAAACAAGAACGTCAGTGTTCAATATTCAGTGTTCAGTGTTCAGTAGTGTATAGTGTCAGGTCTACAACGAGGCGGACCGGCCTGGCATTACAAGAGTCACAAGTAGCGCTGCTGTCGCTGAGAGGCCGCGCGTACTTCGTGTCTGTCTGTAGTTACCTCGAGCGCACTCTTCTGTTATTAGTTACTTCGGCTTCAAATTTACCATGCACTGCGTACAATTAAATGCTGTTCTGTTGTCTTCGGCGTAACGCTGGGGCTTTTTGTCATAAACACTTCGTCGTCATCTCCCGCCATCAACAAATCCGCCGCGTGTCACCAACTTTCCACAGGCACGCGATGAAGCGAGATGCTGGTCGAGAATGCGGTTTTTACCTACCCCCCAATGCATTCGATGGCCCCGTTATAGGGGTCCCGTCGGAATATTGCTATAACGTTTGGTTTGAAAAAGTCTAGAATGGTGTAAATAACCGGTAGTGAAAAAACATTGAATATATGTTTATTCGTTTCGACAGAATAAATGAACGTGACAGACAGACGGACAGACACCGCACGACGGCATAGCCCCCGCTTATGCATAGCATCGCGGGGCAAAAAAACACAACGGCGCCGAGGTAAACGTTTAAAAAGTGCATATTATTAAGCGCCTTATTACGTTAGTAAAAGAGGCGCTTATGAGATAGGCTGTGTCGTGACGTCGTTGGTTGGTTGGTTGGTTGGTTGGTTGGTTGGTTGTTACGCGTGTGCACTGTGGCCAAACGGTGCATCCTAGGCCTATAGTTACTATGGAACACTAATAGGAAACCCTACCCAAGGAATTCAGTGGTACAACTTTCGACCCCCTGGGGTGACCCCTAACCGGGGAATGGGCCCCCCGTGAGGCGCTTTTTGTCAAATTACTTTGACCTCTTGTTATTTATCGGTACAGTCTATATAGGTGTTGCTTCCAGTCCAGTTTTTAAAAATATATTCTTCACTTTGCTGTACATGTGAAGTCGAAGACATGTTTGTTCACTAGTGATTGAGGCTGCGGCGCCCGTGACTTGTTTATAGGCGCCGGCTACGAATATTCTTACTTACTTACTTACGTACACGCTTTGGAGCGCCATTGGAAATGGACTGGCGTAACGCTCAGTTAAGCGGTGAAGAAGACTATGACATATCGTCACGGATCAGCCGTCGGAACGAGAGGCAAAGAGAGCGGTCACTTAGAAACAGTCACAAGTAACTTGATTTATTTTCCCCATTACGTGAAACGCACCTTACGCAAATTATAGGCCTAGCCTACATGTACACGTAGAGGAAACATTTGCAGGGCTGACAAATAAACTCTATTTCATGATCCACTTTTCTCGCCAATCTCTCAACACGGTGCCACTGAATTTAACCCACTCCCATTAAAGCGTAACAAAGCGTGATCAATTGATTGCGCTGCAATATGCGATAGCACAGCGGTCATGAAATAACTACGTTATACCATACTCTCTCGTGGTAAACACTCGGTACACTACCACTCAAACTATGGTATAACCTATACGTGGTCATTTGTGAAGGCGGATTTGTCAATATCGGTATATAATACCGTGGTTTATAATAACGCGATATTCTGACACCGATATATGGCGCATCTCTAAACGGCAGGTTCGTGTCAACATCTGGTGATCCGTCACTTTGACTGGTGCTGGTTCCACGTCGTGTGTGGCCACTCCCAGTAGCCCGGCTGCACTGCAAAGAGACATTATCGCGAAATACGTCCGAGAATATCCGATGGACAAAAAAGTACCACGAAGTGCGACAAAATGGACGTCGCCTGCTCGAGTTCTGTCTTCTATCTTTTGTGAGAAGACAAAACAGAAGGTTGGCTGGCTGTGCGCAGTGGGTGGTCTGTGAGCTTTATTGTATATTTGACTGGACATGTGCTGCGCTTGTATCACGAGCACAGGTGCGCGTCTGCCAAGTCTAAGTCTAGCAATTAATCAACTGTAGAGCAGACCATCACTTGGCAACGACCACTCCTCGGTGTAAGATTCATTGGCTTCGGCGCGCACTGATGGGATTCTGGTCATTACGTTGTTATGCAGTGCATCGACTACAGCGCAGAACGAGAAAACGGGGCACCATGGCAGAGTTTTGTTGTGCGTTCCTTGTTCATGAAACTTTTTATCCGCGTTTAATGTCGCATTTTCTACTGCATGTAATCTAATTTCGTATTTTTTATCATTTTATTAACTGTATAGGCGGACTTCATCATCATCATCATCATTATGAATTATTATGCCCCCACCCATAGGGAAGGGGCAATAAGCGTTGCTTTTGTCCGTCCGTCCGTCTGTCCGTCTGTCCGACCATGGCGTACATAGCGAATAATTCATTCGAGAACCCAAAGGCCTAGCGTCACGCCCAAATTTGGAAGAAGGTTTCCCACCTTTGATGCGACTCGCATACCAGTTTCAAGGTCAAAAGGTCAAAGGTCGAGGTCACCAGGCCCATTAATGCTCACACACATCGTGCGCCATATCTTCCGAATGCCGAGGTTTACAAATTTCAAACTTGGTATACCGATGGAGGACGACGAAATGCATCAGCCACAGGCGCCATGACCTCCAAGGTCAAAGGTCAAGGTCGCAATATCACGTGATCAGTCTGAGCCGTCTTGGCCTAATGCTGTACCTGTGTCATTAGAGACCGGCGGGGGGATACAGTGACGGCCGAACCCGGCGGTTACACTCTTGTTTGTTATACCCCCGCCAGGCCAAACTGGCAGGCGGAGGCGTTTTATTCTCTGGTTGTCTGCTTATCTGAACTTCTTTCGTTCGTCTGTTTATGTTACCAAAACTTGTGAACACGAGCGATGTTGAAAACGACTCAACCGATATTGATGCAATTGGTACAAGTATCCCAAGAGGCAAGGACATGAAACGATCAACTTTGGTAAGTAAGTAAGTAAGTAAGTAAGGAAATTTGGCGGCTAGGAGTTCAAACGTCAACGCAACACAAGGCCGAAGATAGATTTAGACTTTGGAGTCCTGACGAAGGCATCATCTGCACCTTTGGGTTGAGTAGCTTTTTGTTGCGATGCCATGCTAGAGCGTGACTTGGCCATAGGCCGCGTGTCCGTCTGTCTGTCCGTCTGTCCGTCACACGCAGGTTGTGCATCAGAACCAATAAATGTAGGATCATGCGGTTTTCATCGTCTAGTAGCCAAGGACTCTAGTTTTTTTAGATCAACTTTCACACTCTAAGTCCCAGAGAACACCCCTAATTCTCACACAAAGTTACATATCATTCTGGTGGTCGCACTGCCAGGGCTTAAACGAGACTGGGGTCGGTAAAAACGGCGATAGCCCGTAGATTTTCGATCAATAAATCGTTACATCTCGGAAACGATAGAAGATAGGAAATGGCATACGGGCTTTCGATTGGTACAAATTTCGATAACCGTGAATGATTATAAACGACCATAACGCCCCTATTACCAAATAACGCCTAATACAGAGCCCGCTGTGTGAAATTGAATGAGGATACATCCAAATTGTTAGCAGCAAAAACAAATAGCCCCGGGTCTGTAGATTTCAGCCATGTACAGATCGTACATAAATTCTCACGATGAGCGACCTCTAACCAGATTTCAAGGTTACGCTATTATTGGACGTTGAATATCTCAGAACACACATACGAGCCATGCTTCGTGTCTGTCAGTAGCTTCAATAGTACAATACGTCGAGCGCAAGTTCCGCTTCAGATTTACCGCCGCGTAGAAATAAAATTTGTTTTTTTCTTCGTTCCGTTGTGGTCGTGCATGCTGCAGGCTGTGATAAACATAGATTCACTGATGCGCCCCCGTCTGTGCGATAAACTGTACCGTGGATTGTCGCACTTGTTGTTCGCACGTGCAACAGTCATCGATCGATAGACAGCTATTCGTGAACAATCGCGATTTATGCCTACCCCACCTGCATTCGACGCCACAGTTAGGGGGTTCTGGTTGGAATATTGCCACGACGTTTGATGTTGAGAAACTAGAATGGTGTGGCTACCCGATGGTGAAAACATTTGAAGACATATTTATTCGTTTCGACAGAATTCACGAACGTGACGGACGGACGGATGAACAGACAAACAGACACCGCATGACGGCATAGGCCGCGCTTGCATAGCATCGCGCGGCAAAAACAGAATGCTTCCGGCCAACCTATAAACTGACGTAAGCGGCTAGGTGGCCGCCACAATATGCCCCCGCCCCGTGACTTTGACTTTTGACCTTTTGACCTTGAAGTCGGTGTGGGAGTCGCATGTGCCAAAATGCTGAGAA
>Ga0209149_1001121_pt1 | contig 12931 bp, 9 predicted proteins | sample WorMetTyACAVOLI2_FD_187423 | JGI IMG/M metagenome (GOLD analysis project Ga0209149, IMG submission 187423) | Marine gutless worms symbiont microbial communities from Max Planck institute for Marine Microbiology, Germany - Olavius algarvensis... ... | reverse complement strand
GCTACGACCCTCAGCTGGTCAAGCGCAGCAGTGAGTGAGTGAGTGAGTGACTGCACCGTGCAATGTGCTACGTGGTTCTGGGATGACATGCCATTGAATTCGCCCAGTGGCAGCACCCTGCAATGTGACACGTAGCTCTGGAATCATGACATTGAATTCGCCAGGTGGCAGCACCTGCAGTGTGGCAGATGGTGCTGGGATGACATGCCATTGAATTCGCCCAAATGTCCGCCATATTGGAATTCTATATCTGGTATCGATTTCGACCACGTCACCACAGTCAACATGTCATTCTGCACCAGTCTGCGAAATTTTATCCAAATCGGACCACCCTCGGCAGAAAAAAATGACGTCAATGTTGATTTTCAAGATGGCGGATCTCAGCTATCTTGGATTTTATGGATCCAATAATGTGTTCTTTGAAAAGCCAATGTACGACTTCCTATAGGTCGTCAATGGACACCATAGCTGTAAATTGCTTAGTTTTTGAGAAAATCGCTTTTTTTGCATTTTGGCGACAGACAGACAAACAAACACACAAACAGATGCACAGCACCGACGCACTAAGCCGCTCTTGCTGTTGCGAGCGGCAGCTTAGTAAGGAAGATGGACACATCGTTTGTAGCAAATTAAGAAGACTGGTAAAGAAAACAGGAGTCATCTTTGATGAATCTGGTACTGGACGTACCGCAGACTGTTATAGAATTAAGGGCCGGCCGTATAACATGTTTGTTTTCTAATAAAGCATAATAATGATACACTGTAAATGAATGTCATACTACAAACAAATGGTGTTGACTATATTAGTTTTACCTTTAATTCCCCCCCGCCCCTTGGCCATGTATGAGATGTGATGTTGGTCTAAGAAGGGGAATATTATCAGAACGGTCTCTCTACTGCAGTATTGTGGACCATTATAATGGTGCACAATGGTACGAGCAGTTCTTACAGGTCGGTTGACTGGATTTGGCTTTGATCTTGCTTGGTTTAGCTCTCTATCTTCCAAATGCCCCTGTATCTTTGGTCTTTGTGGTGCTTTATATATTTAAAGAATTTTTTTGCTACATTTTTGCTGTGCGATGCTATGCATAAGCGCAGCCTATGCCGTCATGCGGTGTCTGTCTGTGTGTCTGTCACGTTCGTGAATTGTGTCAAAACGAGTAATCATATCCTCGGACTTTTTTTACTGTCCGGTAGCCACACCATTCTAGTTTTTCCGTACCAAACGTCACGGCACTACTCCAACAGGGACCCCCCTAACGGGGGCATCGAATGCAAGGGTAGGCAGAAATCGCGATTCTGACCTTATGCCTGGCTTCAGTGCCTGCTGTTAACGCTGCAACAAGCCAGGTGTTGTCAACACAGCCGGCGGTGGACCACGGCCACCATCCCGCAACTTATGACACATATCACTGGTCGTACACTGCAGGTATTCGACCACCAAGTACCACGCATGATAACCAGTCACCTAACTGGCACAGCGTGCAACTATTCAGACGGATGAACCGAAAGATGACTAACGTGCAATTGCTCGCTTTTTTCACTTTGCAACCTTTGTCGCTTGATTTCACCAGTCACCGTCGCCGTGGTTCTATAGTGCGAGACCGACCAAGCGCGCTCTCGCACTATACATAATCACGGTCGACCGCAAATCGTGTGTATGACACCAAGGTTCGACGTTACACCAAAGACAACAGAACAGAATGGAATTACGCACTGGTAAATCCGAAGCCGAAGTAACTAATAATAGAAAAACTGCACTCGAAGTATTGTACTATTAAAACAATGAAGCTAACTACTGACAGACATGAAGCATTGCGCAGCCTCTTTGCAACAGCAGAGGTACTTGTTTTACTTTACTTTTAGTGAGCTTAGCGTGGTGGGATTGGTCGTTGACAAGGTTGATTAACCATTGTCTTTCAGTGCTATGACACTGTCGGTTGAGTCATCTGACCCGTAAAATCGTCCCCGAAATGGTCTATATGATATGATATGATATGATATGATATGAGTGGGACATTAAACCATACAATACTATACTTCATAATTTAAGCTTGCCACAGGTTGCATCATGACTTATGTTGGAAAAATATGAGATAATAAATATGAAATTACTACCGCTTAGCTTGAGTAGTCTAGTCCAGTCTAATCTGACTGGACTACTAGTCAGGTTAATGAAAATAGCAGTAATTGTAAATAACTGTTTTGCTAAAATGTTGGTATCCTTGTTCATTATCATATATCATCAATGTATTTGTTCTGTAACTGTACTGAGATTTTTTAACAAAACAACTTTAATACTGTTTATTGAGATATCGAGACTGTAGAAGAGTGATTTGCATTGTGTAGAGTTGCTCAAAGTCGAGGCGTACTAAACCACTTGTTGGGTCGTAGTTTACCAAGTGAGCAGACTGGCCATGACAGCGTGTTCTTGACATCAACTGGTCGATTGACTTCATATTCCCCAGATGGTGAACCTAACTGGCAGGTTGAAACTTACGTTTGTGGAAATCTTTGCTCTACTGTTGTTGATAGTTTTTCATGTTTAATGAAACACTTAACGATTTTACAGTGAACCGTATGCTGTTTAATGTCATTACGTTCTCATTTGGCTGTATTGATGTTGGCAGTGGATGATGGCATGACTCAGATTCGGTCATATACTCTGACACTGCGCACGTTGTAAGTCTATGTATTATTACTATTATGGCAGGTGACAGTGTGCAACTTGTTTTAGACTGTTTCACCAACATCGTGGTCACAGATGGTTCTGCAGATGGAGACAAATTTTGGTCTTGCACTTACTGAGAAGGCAGAGTTATACTTGAATGCGTTCATTCCGTCTATGACACCCATCTCACTGCAGATATTTGGCAAAAAGGTAACAGTGTCATGAGAAGTTTGTCAAAAGTTAGTTAAACTGTATCCACATTATATTTTTGTCGCTTCTTATAATTTTACAATTGTAGAAAAAGTGAAATTAATTTAGTGTCATTAGTTGCAATAACTGTACTAGTAAAGACTTATACTAAGGACAGTGAGGTGAGGTGCCTGTTGCTGTGGATGTAGTCGGCTCTTGTAGTCAGTGGCTGGGATACTGTAGCCCTTGTTGATCTCTACGATGGTCGCATTACTGGTCAACACTCATTGCCATGCCAGCCAATCGGCAAACCAGTCATTGGTGACTTCAACAAAGATGGCTGGACTGACTTCATTGTACTCTGCCCAGAAGGGTGAGGGTTCTGTTTGCTTGAGGTCTATATTTCCTGAGGATCAGCGTTGTCAGATTCATATTTACATATAGAGCTATACAGCAGAGCTATTTTCGTAACTAAAATGAAAACAAAAATTATTACCATTTGTTTTATGAGAACGAGAATTTTTAAGTTGAAGAAAAACGAAAACTAAACGAAATAAAAATTTAAGCAAGCTGAATGAGTGAAAATAAAAATTATTTAAGACAGTATGAATTAAAATGAGACTTAATAAACTATTAACAAAAAAAAAATAACTGTCCTGTCATTTAAAACACAAATAGCCAAGCCAAAATAGCCAAAAACTCGTGCAGTTTAGCATAGCACAACCGTCAATACGACGCACATCAGTTATTAGCTTGACCATTTCAGTAACGAAGACGTGCGGTCATTGTTGTTTATGTGAACATGGCGAGCACTTCTTGACTTCTTGCTCATCGCAAGCTAAACTAAATTTGAACAATAACTATACTAAAATAATTATTATTTTCTAAGAACTAAATAAAAACTAAAATTCTGTATTCAGAAAAAAACTAAAATAATATAAAAATAAAAATTAACTGATAGAGAATAATATAAAAACTAAAAATAAAATTAATTGGAGAACTAAAGTAGCTCTGCTATATAGGTTAATTAATTTGGATGCTAGAGAAGGTAACTGAATGTAACATATTGAATATAAGTTTTTCTCTTACCAACAAAGTTGTTACTACCACGCAAGTTACCTATCTTCACAATCTGATCTCTGTTCAACCCCCTCGTAGTACCCGCTCCTTATCTTCTGTCACCGTTTCTCGACCACCAACTGTCTCCTCATTAAAAATCACAGATGTCTGCTTTAGATGTGCATCACCTTGTCTTTGGAAACAACTTCCAGATTCATTTCGTCAGCCTCATCAGTCATCATCGTCATGTGCAAGCGAGTTAGAAATACCTAAGAAATAACTGAGAAAATTCTTAAGTCAATGTTCTCAGAAAATGTTCTTAGCTCTTTCTAATTTTTCAGGCCTATTTCTGGCAGGTGTTTCTTGACAAAACTTTTTTTTGTATAATAGGTCGGGAATGTAATTGGCTGTCCCGTTGCTAAAACAAAAACTCACTGATAAACATCAATGATAATAATCATACATTACCGTCTTGAATATGCCAATTTATGAGCAATCCGTGAACATAAGGAAAATGAGTCCTGTATGGTGGTATACGCCACCTGGTGAATCTTAGCGCGTCACGTTGGAATTGCTGCTGGGCTTATAGCCTGCAGAAACGCTGCAATCGGAAATCTTTGGTATAAATTTGTCCCAAAGGGGTATATCCCCTTAAGAGATTTGTACAAAATTTGACGTGGGTAGGAAGTCCCAGATCCGCACAATGACGCGAAATTTCGCCGTTGTGGCTTTTAAAATGTGGGCTTAGAGCCCCCTAAATCGTCGAAATCGTCAAAATTGGTAATTTGTCATATAAATTTGCCAAAAAGGGGTATACACCTTTAAAATTTCTACAAAATTTGGCTTGGGGGAGGGAGTCACAGGTACGTACGCACCCTCTCGCCAAATTTTACCGCGTTGGCTTTATAAATGTGGGCTTGCAGCGCGAAAAATCGCTAAAATTGGTAATTTTTGGTATATATTTGCCCCAAAGGAGTATATCCCCTTCATCATTTTTTTACAAAATTTGGCGTGGGGGAGGGTCTCCCAAGTCCCCACAATCATGCTAACTTTCACCTTCGTGGCTTTAAAAATGTGGCCTTACGGCTGCCAAAAATAGCAATTTTTGGTATAAATTTTCCCCTAAGAATAAATCCAGGGGGTCGATAGAGAAACTTGAATACAGGTGCACAACTAGAAACCTTCCTCTATGCAATGGTACCGTAATTGTTTTGAAAATTACACTGCTTCATGGCGTTTCCGTTATCACAAACTTCGTAATTCGAAAGCGTGACAAAAAAAAAAAAAACAAAAAAAACATCACACTTTTTCGTCTACAGCCGGCGCATGACCCAGGATCCCCACCATACTTGGCATGGTGATGAAGGAGGCCCGTCCCATTTTTGCACCCCAAAACTTTTTTTGATCCGAGCAGTAGTTTCGCCGCTAGGGGCTATTGAAAATTTGTGGGTAAATGCCCCCACTGCGGGAAAATGCTTATAACTTGGGTGTTTGCCCCTTGAAAGCGACCAAACTAAAAACTTAAAAGCTACCTATAGACGCGTACAAACGCTGAGAATTTCGTAGAAATATTGCAAATGAGTCGCCCCTGAGGTACAAATTTCTGGCCAAAATTCGAAATTTTGACAGTTTTGGGGGCTGTATTTTTGCCCCGATAAACGTGAAAGTTGGCACGGGGGAGCGGACCTGTGGGGCGAAAAACCCACTTTTGGGCCTGTGAGTAAAAACAATACCGGCATGGCTGCGCTACGTGCAGGCCTGGCCTGCCGGTAATAAACAGATAAAATGTGTCAGTTATAATAGAAAGATAAAATGTGTCAGTTAATGTTAGATACGGCTGTGCACGCGACATCGTTTGTTGCATGTGGCAACTTGCGGTATACCACAGCTCAATAAAACGAACATATACAGCCGTATGTAACATTAACTGGCACATTTTATTTTTATTGCACGTTATTTTAATTCAAATAAAGAAGATAGTGACAAAAACTGCAGAACTGTACAACTTAGCTGTGTCTGTGATCACACCTGATGGCGGTTATAATAATGAACGTGATGTCGTGGGCAATTCGCTGTCACAGTCTCCATCGATAGGGATGCTAGTAGGCTTAAATTAACATAATTGGATATTAGAATCAGACATGGGAGTTTACTGGATGGCTGGTATTGATTGAGCACGTGAGTGCTTTATATTAGAGCTGTCAAAAAATTGAAAAAAGACACATTAATCGTGCAATTAATTTTTTTAATCGCACATGATTAATTGCGGTTTTAATGCACATTTTGTTTGTGAATTTTTCAATTTGTTTGTGTTCCATTTGCAAATAGACGTCGTCGGCCCATTGCTGTTGAACGCTAGTCTAGGCCTCCTGTACTGACGACTGATTACAGTGACTGATTAGTGCAGGTCACTGAACTTCTTGACAATTGGCAATGACAGAGTTTTTTTTTGAGTTTTGACGATTGTGATCGAATAATATTGAATTGATTGATCAAATTAATTTGATTTTATCTGATAAGTGAAATCAAGTTTTAAAAATTAAATAAATGAACGATTGCTGTCTTTTCGTCGTGTTTTCGTTAAAATTTTTAATGGCATTAATTTTTTTAAATATTACAGCCCTACTTTATATGATTGTAAGTGTGCAATGAAGTGCATAATGTTTCAGATTTGTTGGGTTTGAGCTGCACAAAGGGTCGACACTGCTATACACTGCAGTAGTGAGTGTGACAGTGGTACTCATTGTAGTACTGTTGGTCTGGTGTTGCTTACAACAAGATGCTGATGATGATTCTGTCCACCAGAATTTGTCTTAGCTACAATTCTCATAGGATGTATTGCTGGCCCACCTTAAGGGCCATATATGCACTGGTTGCTGACGGCAGTTGTCCGTTTGTCTGTTGTCGAACCCATGGTCATATCTCGAAAACTGAGCAAGATAGACTCATGGTTACTATAGAACAGTGTTAGGAAGTTGGCACCACCGATTCTGTTGCCGTATTCAGGTCCTCTGCCCCAGACGCCCATCCTGGAGTGAGGCGACCACTCCCTTCTCGTTGAAGCACGATTGACCCGTCACTTCTGTCTGACATGTATCGACTCGCTGTCAGCATCAGCGCAGCAAACAATTGGTTGGCATTGGTGTGGCAGGTGGGCCAGCTTTTTATCACAGTGGTGATATTCTTGTTTTGTTTCTCTGGCACTGGCAATGTTTTGTGACTTAATGCAGTACAGTGTATACAGTGTATGTGTGCATGTGCGTATGAATGTTGGAACTGTATTATAAATATATTTTGTTGATCTCATAAGAATACATGAAGCCAATTGAAGCAATCCATTTTCTTACTGTTATGTGTTGTGTACAAATTAATAGTAGAGTTGTAGTAATAATAATAATAATAATATTGTGAAGATGATAACAGTTGCAACTTGCAACTGATTAAGAATACATCAAAACACAAACAAAAAATTTTGGAACACTGCTGGACCTCGTCTTTGTGGAGATAATCTCGACTTGTGAGAAGTTTCCTTGGGGTGATATTACCAGCCAATTGCTTGGCTGTGGCATTGACAAACCAAACCTATAACGGCTGACAAAGCACAACAGTTAAACCCCAACTAAACCAGAGTTTAGTTCTCTTATGACATGACGTCAGGAAACCATCTGGTTAGGATACCATCCTGAACATATAGGATGTGTGCAACAACTATTTGCTTTATTCTCATGAAGGTACTAGCAGCAGCATTTTATGGCTGGATGTAACTAACACCGCAGTTATATTGAACTGAATATTGGATACCTTTATCTGGCTTACCAGTCCCATTTTATGAACAAAAACGCACAGTTTACAACATCCTAGATAAGAGGCTGTGTTGCTAGTTTCCTTTTAGATGTGTAATTTGAGAGAAATCTCAAAAAAAAACTTGTGAAAATGTTATGTGCTTTGCAGTCTATCTCTCATTGCTGTACTTCACGTTTTCTCATTTTGCAAACAAAAAACCGTTTAAACTTTAACATTTCACTTCAGCTCATGGTGTTTGTGCCGAGATAAACAGAAATACAGATGCACAGTGATTTAATGTTACTGAGAATACTACATCGAAAGGACGATGGTGGATTTGAGTGTCGCTGGTGTAACGTTACGTCATTAGTTAAGCAACATGTGTCGACGTAATGACGGTCGGTTTGCCAGATATCGCCATCTGTAATATACATATTAAACACAACAACGACGCATCACTACAATGTATTGCATTATCATTGTCTTCGCACTCTATCACACAGATACCAGTAAAAATACTCGTATGGAGGAAAACTGTTTATGTGGTCAGTGTTTACCAATGCTCCTGGTCAGGAACTCGAGTATACTTACACAAATTGTTATTGTGGTCTTGCTTAAATTAAACCATAATGGATCTGAATTGGAGATGTTTATTATCGTTTATTTTAGATCTGATTTTTAGGTGAACGTTACTACGTTACGTTCGCCTTATGGCGTTGCAAATCCGTCTGTCGTCTGTGACGTTGGTGCATGCAGAGGGCTGAACTTTTCGGCAATATTTTTGCACCACACAAGAGTTTAGGGACTCGGGCAGTTCGTGTTAAAATTTTGGGAAAAAACTCAATGGAAGGGGGTATGGACAAGAACTTAGCTATCGCAAACAGATCGCGCGTCAGCTGCAACGAGGGCATCAGTAGTAACCCGTGTCCGTGACCTTTAAAATCTAGGCTAAGGGTCACTTAGGGTCATTGAAAACAGAACCATTGGATAGGTCATACACGACTTACCATTAGTCGAGTTATTTGACGTTGCATTATTATCTTACCTCATCATGTGCGTTAGAGGCCACCCAAGGTCACTGAAAGTGGTGCCGTTCGATAGACTATATGCGACTTTCTATTGGTCGGCCATTGTAACCATAGCTCTCTCTTGTATCATGTTTGAGTTATTTAACGTTAAATAATATCGTGACCTCGAAATTAGGGTTAGAGGTCACTCAAGATCATTCAAACTGGTACGATTAAAAAGCTTAGGTACGGTTTCCTATTCGCAGTTTATATATTAACTATGGCCGTATGTTTAGTCGTTTGTGAGATATCAAGCGTCAAAGAATAGCGTGACCTTGAAAACTGCGTTAGAGGTCATTCAAGGTCATTGAAGCTGGTGCCATTCAAAAGCTGGGTTCGGCTTCCTATTCGCCTTCTATAGTAATTATGGAGCTATCTTGTATCGTTTGCGACATATAGCAAATTATTGGTCGAAAATAGCGAAATGTTTATAACCCACCTGTATTTAGTGCCCCCGCATGGGTGACCCCGTCGGAATTTCGCGAAGGTGTTTGATACTGATAAAACTAGAATGATTGGGCTACCGTATGGTGAAAAAAGTATAACAATATCTTAAACCTTTTTCATACAATACCGGAACGCAACGGACGGACAGACAGAAAGAAATGCTATATCAACTGACGCGCGGTAAAAATTGACGTTTTTCGACCAATATCTCGTTTTATTTCGTAAACGATACAAGATAGGCCGTAGTAACAATGGAAGACGAATAGGAACTCGTATGCGATCTATCGGTGCCATTTTTGGTGACATTGAACGACTTCTAACCTACATTTCAAGGTCACGATATTATTCAGTGTCAAATAACTCGAAAATGAGATACAAGATAGAGCTAGCCTATAATTACAATGGCAGACCAATATTCAGTGGTTGTGACATTGGGGCGGTAAAGTTTTACAACCATGGCGTGGTTCAGGCGGTAACTGGAATTTCCCCGTAACGTTCGCGTATCTCGTCTAGCCTACCGATCGACTTTCTTGTTCATTGGAATCGCGGTCAGTGGATGTGCGACTAACCAGCAATTTCTGCAAGATCGGTTGACGTCTTCGTGGACTCCAGTGAGAGTTAAGACGTGCGTCATTGTAAGGGTTGATACTGTTGGTCTGCCGCTGCTGCTGATGTTCGTGATGGTAATGACGCTGTGTGGGAGTTCCGAATGACGTCACACTGCCAGTATCGTAGTCCGTACCTTGACTGATCATGGCATTACGTTGGTTACTGGTGTCAGCGGCAGACTTCATCGGCACAGTGCCGCGCTTTCCGTTACCTGGACAACGGGCAGTTAACAGCTTACCGCCTTGATGTTTTATAATTCTCCAAGTTGGCCAAGCAGCAAACACAAACAAGCTATAAGTACACACATACATTACAATGTAAAAAAACTGTAGTAATAAGAAAAATAGAAAAAGCGTAATGTACAAGTAGCTCCGGGGGGGGATTCCCGTCGGAATATTGCTATAACGTTTGGCATGGAAAGAGTAGAATGGTGTGGCTACCCAGTTGTGAAAAAAATTAAAGATAGGCGTATGCATGTTTATTCGTTTCCATCCATCCATCCATGTATTTATTAGCAAAATGTCAACATAATGCGACTAACAACACAATTGACAATGCTAAATGGAGAACCGAACAGAAGAGGGAGACCCTCAATTCTCTAGTATAGGCCTAGTTCCAGTGTTGCGTGGACACTGCTAATTGTCTTTTTTTCATAAAAAGCAAATGCGAAATATTAGTTTTCACTATCTGATAGTTTTATTAATGCCGTATATGCTATAATTTGTAAATACTCAACTTAGAAATGGCGTTCTATCACGCATTGACTGCATGTTGTAATTCGCTTCTGCACACATTCATAGCGCAAGTGGCTGCATATTGATTTGTAGGGCCTACTATTTTTTAGAGTTTTTCAGTGCATGTTTTTTTTTACATTTTTCTGTGTTTTTATGCTGATGTGCTGCTTTATTGGCATAATAATAAATAATCTTCGTACATCGACTATAGGCCATTGCAGCGTGCCAAAAAACGATGCAGCACGCCTTGTACTCGGCTTGGATCGCCGGGCACACGCTGCCGTTCTTGACAGACTGCAATTTAAGCGCTGTAAATTCACGCACCAAGTCTACCATCGTCACTGTCCTCAGCATTTTCTCAACCTGGTCAATTTCACATCAAATAGGAGCAGACAATAATCCTCACGTTCCACGGCGACAAGGGCAAGGGCAGCAGTTTCAGTACTTTCAGTAGGCCTAGGCTACCTAGGGCCTACGCACTGGACCTATATCAATAATTTTGAACAGGTTGATGTTGTTAACATACAGGCCTATACTACATAGGCCTACATACAATTGGTTTATTGATATATGTCAGCCTTAAAGCTCAGTATTCTTCTATCTAATTTTTTGTTTTGATGCACAGCTGTACTAATGTACTTAAGATGTGTAGTCAGCAGGTCTGTTTGTTGAAAGTTCTCCGTGAACAGGGTTTGTCCCGGGACAGCTTCACACTGTATTTCTGGCGTTGATTGTATCCCGATTACGTACGCTATGCCTTGCCATTTTGGAGTGGTTTTCTCAATTGTGAGCAAGTTGGACAGATTAACGTTTTTTTGAAAATAATTTATAGGTGTGGTTTTTCGTGTGAACTATAGTCCAATTAGAAACTCCAACTTCGACTACACCGGTACTGAAAAAGACTTTTTGCTAAAGTTCACTGCCTTCATCTGTATTGCCACCTCAGCCCACCTGCCACGAATTACAGTTTGAAACATCGTCCCAAGGATCACCCTTTCGAATTACCACGTTATAGTTGACATTTTGTCGTAAAACTTTTGTTTTAAGATGCTTGTATGAGTTTAAATAGTTTTTTGGTTGGCTGTTTTCCTCTGTGTTTTTCTTTGTTTTACTTTTGTGTTTTTTGGTGCGTATAGGCCTACGTTTATTGCGTGTTGCGTGTCCATGTGCAACATATTGGTACACAACTTGCGTTCGGCGAATAGCTTGCCAAAACAACTTTAGAACTAAAATTGGCGGGGGTGGACTAGTGGAGCACCTAAAAAAATTGGGACCCCTACTTATTTCTCCAGCCGTTGGAGTTAATAACTTCAAATTTGATACACAATACCAGAAGTAGCTTGCCAGAAACAACTTTTAGGACCAAAGTTTGTGAGGACTTGGCCAGGGAGTACTCCAAAAGTTTTGGTTCGCTCTTTTTCTGCAACCGTTGAATCTAATAATTTCAAATTTGGTACATTCTAATTGGGCTCGAGGAGTAGCTTGCTAAAAACGACTATTAGGGCCCAAATTTATTGGCGAGGGTCTGGAAAACTCTGGATTAAGGAAGCACCCAACAATTGTGGTGGGCCCCCTACTTACTTCTGCAACTGTTGAACTATCGCCTTCAAATTTGGTACACAATTTGGGTTCTCGGGGTAGCTTGCTAAAAACAACTTTTAGACCACAATTTGCGGGGGCTGGGTAGACGGACGGACAGTGCCATCGCGCTTTGCAAGGTAATTATAAGCGCAATCGTATGCGTTCCATCAGCGGACACGATGTTATTATTAAAATTACAATTAATAGGTATGTAGCTATCCTATACGCTAATTCATTTAATTGTATAAACGCATATGGTAGGCAAATGATAATAGCAGCATGTGGCAATAGGCCTACGCCAGCCGCGTGTGCGACATCTTCGCGATACTGCAATAATTTCGTAAGTTCATGACGTGTCCACTTATGCATTGATATGCTTGTATGTTTATGGCGCAAAGCATCTATGGAAGCACGATATATGTTACTGCAATGCCTGTCTGTCCGTCTGTTAAACCCTAATCACTCTCTCATTCAGTAACTTTGCTCCTTCCCTCTCCCGTGCAACTCCCTCAAACCAGCTCTGGACTGTGGGAGCGGTGTAACGTTCCACTGGGCTCTGCAGTGAATAAGCTCTGCTGTAGTACCAACGGTTTAACGCAGTAAAGCTAATCCCGGAAATCCGGAAACAATACCACTTACGTACATTTTTAATGCTGTGTTCTGTGCTAAGGCCTGCATACCGAGCTATAAAGCGTCTTCGTGGTAGTACACGAAGTAGTGCAAATGGCTCTGTTGCCCGCTCAGATGGCAGCCTGTGCAACACACCAGCCGAAATCACAGAACGCTGGAGA
>Ga0209149_1001120_pt1 | contig 12933 bp, 8 predicted proteins | sample WorMetTyACAVOLI2_FD_187423 | JGI IMG/M metagenome (GOLD analysis project Ga0209149, IMG submission 187423) | Marine gutless worms symbiont microbial communities from Max Planck institute for Marine Microbiology, Germany - Olavius algarvensis... ... | reverse complement strand
TGTATAATGGTTTGTTGCTCTGCGGTTTTTTCCGCGCGATGCTATGCATAAGCGCGGCCTATGGCGTCATGCGGTGTCTGTCACGTTCGAAACGAATAAAGATATCTTCAAATTTTTTCACCATTCTAGTTTTTCCGCAACAAACGGGATGGCAATACTCCGACGGAAACCCCCCTAACGGGGGCGGCGAATGCAGGTGGAGTAGGCTAAAATCTCGAAATCAATGATTATCTGGCCTTGCAATCAATAACTGCTGCACCGTAGTTTGTATTTCACACTCTGCGGCCGACTTTTTGTTTACGGCGGGTATTGGACGACCAAGCGCGATCGACGCGCTGCTGTGTACCGTGCACGATCGATCAAGCGCGGTCTCACGCTATACATAGTCACGGTGGACGTGAATCGTGTGTATGACAGCAAGGCTGGACATTACGTCGAAGACAACAGAACAGAATCGAATTGTACGCAACTGGTAAATCCGAAGCCGACGTAACTAGTAGGCCTAATAAAAAACTGCACTTGAAGTATTGTACTATTGAAGCTAACTACTGACAGACACGAAGCATCGCCCGGCCTCTTTGCGACAGCAGAGCTACTTGTAGTGTGTCCGTTAAAGAGACAACAGAGTCGTTCTGAAGTATCTGGATAAGAACAATCTTCAAGCAGCTGCCGTCCTTACGCCTCATATGCCCTAAGCATTGAATGACGTACAAACGCCATCAGCTAAGAAAATACGAAAAAATAGAATAAAACGAGTAAAAAATTACAAAAAAACATAGTAGTGTTAGTTACCTGCAACCTTTGCAAATGTAACGAGCACAATTAATTATTGTTATTTTTTATAAACGATTATTTCGTTTTTACATGATAATAAGCCATATTTAATGTTGTAGCCGGAACCAGATCCTCATCGTTACGACGATCCGACAACAGTAGTAAGTTCACTACTACACTGCGTCCTTGTTAAATTTTCTAATAAATAACTACAACAAATTTGGTCCAATATCACTCATTTTCGCTAGAAAGAATCGCCATTTAATTTGGGCTTAGGAGTACTTAATATATACTGCGAATTTTGTAATAACAGAACCGGATGAGGTTTTCCTAAGGCAGTCCGAGCAGAGACTAGTGTACAGTAAGTAACTGATGTGGTTTATTAAGCTTTAAATTAATAGAAAAATAATGCAGTGTAGACTGTATAATATCAGAAATAAAATTAGGTCGTTTCACTTCACTGGACAGCGCTCAGATGCATCTCGTGGTAGCGCGTATATGACTCCATCACAATAATGAGGATTTATAGTGCGCCAGGTTACATTTAGCGGCAATAGGTGCAGCACAAAAGTCACGTTAGTGTTAAGTTAGAAGCTAGGCTAAAGTGAGTTTTAAAAGCTTTCTGAAACTGTCAGAATTAGGAACGTCGCGGATGTGGATAGGCAGTGCGTTCCACGCAGACTGACAAGCGTGAGAACGCACGTTCACCGAACTTATCTTCCGGTGTGTAGAGTGCATAATGCAGCACAACTCAAGCTATACTCGATGCGCCAGCGTACTGGTAGCCAGCGAAGCTGCAGGAGACTTGGAGGGATGTGGTCTCTTTGAGTGAGCTTGAAAAGTAGACGTGCCGCAGCGTGTACGCGTTGTAACAGTCCCAACCAACGAACACTCGACGCGTACAATAACTAGATTACTGGCAATATGTTGCTTTTTGCGGGAATAATAGCATTTCATAATTTAGTATGAAATTTTCAATTTCATTAGCCATATCAATCACAAATGCTAATTTACTAGTGTACTTTGTGTATGATTTCTGTAAGAAATAAATGCATGATTTTAACCATTATTAGGCCTACTGTATGTTGTGTACGTGCGCGTGTTCCTACAACGCATGCGTGAGCAGGTGCTACATCTCAAGAACACAGAAGACACACTGCGCCGACACATCAGAGGCTTCAAGTGCTTCCAGTTGTTCGTCGTCATTGCTATTGTAGCGCTCTGTGTCATCATCATCATCATGGCCGACAAGTTCCCGGCAGCCGTCGCGCCAAGCGAACACCCGGCATAGGTACTGCACTGGAAGTCTATCCACTTGCAAATATCTTTTGAGCATCACTGACAAGATGGACAACCAGCGTCAAATACAGGATCTTGCAGTCGAACTTTGTTGGAAATAATCTAGTCAAGGTGCCGTGAGGGTTTATGGCCAGCACAGGAGTGGATATGCTCCTCAGTTAGTACAGTATCTACACAGACCACAAGTCTACTCATGTCACTTGCTGTCTTACAGACGACGTCACTTGACACAACAACCAAACGGACTTGATGATTGGTCTAAACTTCTGTGACACAGCTCGTGCATTTGTTTGTGCACCGTTACACTATAGTGATATGTACTGTTGTCATGTTGATACATACACTGTTGTATGTAGTATAGTATATAATATACGACTGCATGATACAGCCTTTCATGAAAACTGATGCATGCTAAATTCACACCTAGTAAACAAGTTGATCATTGACACAGCTCAATAAATCACTGTCCGACTACAACACGCAGCAGTTCTTGCACAAATCAACTAACTGTAAATGCATTGCATTGCTGCAGTCCAGTCATGAACACAATCGTGCCACTGACCGTCCTAAGATTGCAAAGATTACAGTTTCCAAAGAAGCAACTTGCAGATAGTCGACAGTCTGCATACACGTGGCACATATCAGCCAGACAGTTTGAACAGGAACAGTAATGGACAAGTATTAGACCACAAATACGAGGGATTAGCAATGGCAGACTTGCTACTGCACTCAACATGCACACATAAAGATAACTGCAAGTGATGTAAGCACATACAATTACTTGCTCTATTCACTCGTAATTTCACATATTTCACAAGTAGAAAATTCCAACTACTGGCAATATGTGGCTACTAGTCTACTAAATTTACAAAGTTAAGAGTAGGCCAATAAAAGCCGTAGTAATTGGAATAACTTGTACTTTCCTGCACTATGTTTTAATAACCCATTTGACAAATAAAGAAACTTGTATTCCGAGTGTCTCTTGAACTTACAAATAACATGCTATTTATCAAACAATGTACAAAAACAGACAATTTAAAAATATTGTTTCATTTGGCATCCATCAAGATATGCTCTTCTACATCCAACAACATGCAACAAATTTTTGACATAAAAAAAGCTACAACATTGTAAACACAACAACATATAAAACTACATATTTTATCAGACACATCGAGCGATTGTCTTTAGCGCCACAGATTTAAAGTCTTGTCCTAAACCGTGTTAATAAACAAGCAGATTACTTAGTTTGTGTGACTTGCTGTGAACAGCGCCATCCAAACATGAATCATTTCAGAGATCACAGTACTTCGGCTAGAAGAAGCCACTTATTTCAGAATGTAAACGCAGTATATATAGAATACATAAAACATAAAAACAACAGCCGCTGTTATAAATAAGAAGCCACTAAAACTACATCCAGAGCAGCACTCTGCAAATAAAAACCATGCAAAGAAATACTCCGCACAACACGCATACTGCATTATATGTAGCAGCAACGGAAACTGTTGAGCATATGGTATTCAGCAATTTTGTAAGTAGGAATCCTGCAGGAGAAGGTGTAGTTAGCCACTACACATGAGGCAATTCTCTTTGTTCTCCAACGAACACAACAGTGCGGCATCACTTTCTGCAGCGGACTTTCCTCCGACAGTGAAACTGAGTTCTCGACGTGAGAGCGGAGACGTCTTGTTCTTAGCCTGAAGGCGTGACTTGTCCACGGTAAACTGGATGGCATTGGCAGCTGGACGAGTCCGAAGATAATACATTCCTGTCTTCAGACCCTACGTAAATTACACACATACAAACACAGCAAACATTTACCTTCAGTCTCACCAACTTGTCACTGACGGTCCAACAGTTACCACTGGACACATCTGTTAAATCTAGATTTTATAGCGTGCATACACTGACTGACCTTATTGGCAAAACCTGTACTGCCTACAATCTCAAACCAACTCATCTTCCGCTTATAAACAGTGTATGAAGAAACGAACAAGCCACGCTGACAGAAAATTCTAGGTAACTATCTGTTCATCGCGTGGTGCACTGCAGTCGAGTGCAAATCTAACTAAGTTGCTATAGTCGATTAACAAGGTGTCCTGAGAGAGCTGCATGCTGTACGAGAAGTCTCACCATCTTCCATGCATAGAAATGAGCACTGTCAAGTTTCTTCTTGTCCGGCTCGGCAAAGTGAATATTCAACGACTGACTCTGGTCGATGTAAGGACCGCGGTCGGCCGCCATCTTGATGATTGTCTTCTGAGATATCTCCCAGACTGTCTTGTACAGTCGCTTAATGTGGTCAGGAATGCCATCAATTTGCTGCACAAATACACACATCTCTAGAACAATGTAATACAAGAAACTTACCTATCGCTATCAGATCGTGTATCACCAGTGCACACAAAGTAACAACAGTAAGTAGGTCACCAAAATGACCTTCAAAGGTCACTCAAGATCATCGGAAAAGTCATGATATGCTAGTTTGATAGAGTGCAGATGATGTCCCATTACTGTTCCGTAGTAACTTTAGCACTGGGAAAATGGCTGGGCCACCATATGGTGAAAAAAGTATAATGTATGTTGAGCCATTTCGATACAATACTGGAGCGTGATAGATGGATGGATGGACAGAACTGTTGCATCAATATCGTGTCGGCATTGATGTGCTGACGTGCATTCTATGAATCAGTGTTGACAATGCAATTTGTAATTTAGCATATAACAATATGCATTTCTGTAACTTATTGAGCAGTTTTAACACTGACATCAGTTTGTATACGTATATGATTAGAACTAGGAGGCCTGTCGGCCTAGATAGTTCTGCTGCTGATTTTAAATATTTTTTTAAATTTCACCAAAAAGTTCGGAATCAAAATTTAAAAAAAATTTGTTCCACAGTTTTTTGGCACACTGGCACATAGATCATGTGTGCCAAGCGAGAGAAAACTGTAGAGTAGTGATATGTTTGATGACATCCACACAGACATCTACATGTACAATATAAGCTCTGCTAGCTGCAAGCCAGCAGCCAAGCTAAAAAACAAGGCACTGTGGTAAAAATACTTACATTGTTTGAACAGCAGAAAAAAATGCAACGACATCATTTATCAAGTATCCTGCTAGAGCTTCTTGTTCCCATTTTGGAGACAATTGCAAGTGAGGCAGCATCTCTAGGGTTCGAGGTGAATTGGCAGAAAACAAAGGTACAAGCTTTGGGCTGCAGGGAGGATATGCCATTAACCATTAAGGTTCAGGGCCAGGACATCATGGTAGTCGAGAAGTTTGTCTACCTTGGCTCTCTTATCCACTCATCAACCGGAAGCACTTGTTACATCAGCCGCCAAAGTGCCATCAGTCGTGCTGCCATGCAGAGCTTAGAAAATCAGATTTGGAGGTCACGGCTCGTCATCTCATCGAAGTTGAAGCTGTACAACGCGTGCATCTTACCAATATTCCTGTATGGTTCGGACTGCTGGGCGATATCTAAGACGGACGCACGTAAGATCGATGCACTCGACCAGTGGTCTCTGCGTACGCTGCTTGGCATCAAATGGTACCAGTTTGTATGGAATGATGATGTACGGAGGCTAACGAAGCAACCCAAACTCACTGCTATAATCCAGTCGAGCCGGCTTACCCTATTTGGGCATATTATGCGCATAGACGACAACGCAGATGCCAAGAGGATCCTGTTAGCCTCCCCTCAGGCAGACTGGAGAAGACAACTAGGTCATCCCCGCATCACACGGCTTAGCACCATCCAACAGGATCTGAAACAACACCACCTTACGCTCCCCGAAGCAACAGATTTGGCTCAGAACCACCCTCTGTGGACGATGATGTCGACGTCGTCTCGACATATGGCCTCGACGTATGGCGCTACACAATCTTAAGATTTGCATGCCAGAAACGACGACGCTGCACATTATTCTTACCTGGATCTCTGCACATTACACTTACCTTCATCTCTGCACATTACACTTATCTTCATCTCTGCACATTACACTTACCTTCATCTCGGCACATTACACTTACCTTGCCCAAAACTATAACAGTTATCGCAATAATTCAACTTCGCTATGTAGTAAGTAACGTGACACACATACCTGGATTGAACCATTGCTTGCTATAAGCTGATTCTTCATGTCACCGTTCCACAAGCCAAGTTCTGTCAAGTCTTTCAGCAAATGATGATTCACAATCTGATTATGCACACAACATATAAGATCAGTTACAGGGTGTCTACAAATCCAACTGAACAAATTTCCAGTAGATTTCCAAGACACATTTTAACAAAATTCCAGTAGTTTTTGCACGGTGATGGCCCCTCTTTACCCGATAAAGTTTACTTGGCCTTACTTAGTTTTCAGTTTACAATTATTATCGGGCAGGGTTGTTAAGCGCCGTACTTTACTTTAGTAAAAGAGGCGCTTATTGAGATAGGCTGTGTCGTAACGTCGTTGGTTGTCACGCACGTGCACTGTGGCCAAACGGTGCATCCTAGGCCTATAGTCACTATGGAACACTAATAGGAAACCCTACCCCAGGAATTCAATGGTACAACTTTCGACCCCCTGGGGTGAACCCTAACCGGGGAATGGGCCCCCCGTGAGGCGCTTTTTGTCAAATTACCTTGACCTCTTGTTATCATACTGATCCTGTTTACCTAGTAAACACAGCTAGCATAAAAAAGTCAACAAACTTGTTAGCCAGTTTCCAGTAATTGGACACCAGCTAAACTCTATGACTGAATGTCAGCCATCAATCATCGATCTATTATTATTAAAAAATTTCCAGGAGGAGCAATTAAATTCCAGATTTCCAGTATTTCCAGAAGTTGTAGTCGCCCTAAATTATCTTTTAAAATACTAACACATAGCATAAAGAGAATGCATGTAGCAGACCGTAAACTTCAAAGATCTCAGCATTTAATTTTCTGGTATTAACACACAGTTGTTAGATGTAACACAGTGCAAAATGCATTTAGTACCTGAAATTCACCAGACAGCACTCGACGCGTGTATATGTTGCTCGTGTACGGCTCAAAACTTTCACAGTTGCCGAGAATTTGTGCCGTTGATGCTGTTGGCATCGGAGCAATCAGTAAACTATTACGTACTCCGTATCTACAGTTAGTCGACAAACACTATACTGTTAACTTTTGTTACACATAACAAGCTATTCCATGTCCCTTTAGAAACTGTAATGCAATATTGAAATAAACAACTGGAAGTAATCGGTTGCATCTTGCAGTGCGTCTCAATCGAGCTGTAAAATGCAAAATGACACCGAACAAGTGAACGTGTCCCACAGGCACATCAAACCCACATTTCTGGCCTGCTCTGCATTTGCAACTTTTTGACTTAACAAAAAAAGTTATTTGCATATTACATGCAAGTTATTTGCATATTACATGCAACAGAATTTACACTGCCGGTTTAGCGTAGTGGTAACACGTTGGACTCCATCAACGTAGTTACTCTACGCTAGGCCCAGTTAGTGCCTGGGTGGGTGACCGTCTTTGGACGGGTACTGGTATACCACCTCGGCACAGAACCAGGCACCGAGGCCTACTCAGCCTGAGCCTGTCCTTTGTGGTTAGGCTGGAGTGAGTACCCGGCAAAAGCTGGGGGAGTAAACAAGCACATCGCATGATATACTAGCCCGTATCCATGGTCTCGCAGTGTTCACTGATGCCTGGATGTAGGACTGGCTTGCGGAGAGGAGCGCAGACGTACAGGAAGCGAGCGACAGCACATTATACAAATATATATTATATAATATTATATGCGCTATACAAATACGCATTTACTTTACTTAATTATCAACATCATTTCTGGCTAGAACTAATGTTGTTAACAAGAACTTGAACCCAAGGCCAAAGACTCGAGATATCAAGGACGAGAGCAAAGAGCTAAGGCCAAGACCAACGAGTCACAAGTTGTTTGCATATTACATGGCTGACAGTTAAAGACGCCACATTGGAGGATGTCCGGCTGACTATAGGTTGCACGAAGAGCATGAACTAGTTGCTGCCAAGCCTGGACAGCTATTTTCTGTCAGCTCACCTCTAGCCCAAGAGACGTTGCTTCAGGCACTATCACTTCTAGTACAGGAACAAGAAGCTCCACCACCAATACAGCAAGCAGACAGCAGATCGGCCTGATGTATCTGTAATGGATTAATAGCCCACAGTTTCCTATGAATTCTCTGTGTGTTTGTGATAATTAATTCACTGTTATTTTCCTTTGTATTCTATACTGTTTACCACCTTCAAACAAAAAAGAATTTAATACAACAAAAGCACTAAAAGCTTCAACAAGCTGTGTGACAGCACAACAGGGTATAACAATAACAGCAGACAAAAAACTGTTACATACTTGTTTATGTCTTCACGCAGTTTGGCCCAGTCATGTCTGGCAGATGGTACCACACCCCACATATCAGGCTGAATAATCTACACACATTGAAGTTATAGGATTACTTTCATCTCACATGGTTTGCATGGTTTGTTGTTTAACTAGTGTTCATACATTGTGTTCAGAAAAAATCCACTTTTGATTTTTGGCATAACTTTTAGAAAAAGTAACCAATTTGAATGAAAATTTCAGACAAAATAGCTACTGAAATGCTGATTCTGACAGCATAAACATAATTTGTATTCTTCTCGAATATTATTTGCTAGCAGCGATGTAAACCGGAAGTCAGTAAGTGTTGTCACAGCAATGAGTGTTATCACTAATGCTAAAACATCTCATTAAATGGATGTGAGTGAAAAAAATTATGCAGAAAAACACTTGCTGAAGATGTTGTTTTCGACAGAATACGAAGTCTTGATGGGATAAAGACTCTGATCAAAATATCAGTGCGAGATCTTTAACTTTGTTGATGTTCGCAATGGGGCGGGCATTGTGTGGTCGACCACAACCCGAACAAGAGTCAATGATGCCACTGCTGTCACTTTCTCAGTTAAATGTTTCAACCCATTAAAACTCTATCCTCTGTCAGGAAACATCTACAAAAAGTGGTTTGCTTCATACTTATTATTTTTTCACGAGCATTTAATAATAATGTGCCCTCCGATGGTAAATCTGATTGCTGTAATGACACTTTTACTGACGTCTCGTTTACATCGCTGCTAGCAAAGAATAGTTAAGAAGAATACAAATTATTTTTATGCTGTTAGAATCAGCATTTCATTAGCTATTTTGTCCGAGATTTTCATTCAAATTGGTTACTTTTTCCAAGAGTCATGCAAGAAAACAAAAGTGGCTGTTTTTTTTATGAACAAACTGTACATACATTTAGAACAGGCATCAGGATCGAGTGCAGTCTCTTATTATCACCTCTCATTATCCAACATGCTGTCAGAAATAAACTGAAATGTTACACAATGTAAATAGCACATTTTCAGTAAGCTCAGATTTCAGTGACTGTTTAAGCACAGCATCCTGCCAGTATGTTTGCTAAGCATTTGTCAATAAAGGTAGCATCATTCTCAAGTGCAGCATGAACCTACTGTCACCTTTCCGGCCATAGAGCATCACCAAGTGTTCTGTACCAAATTATAGTGTCTAGTGGAGAGTGCTGAGGCTGCTGCCTGGCATACAAACAACTTGGATAGTCACTAATTGGTAGCAGCACTGCAATGAGTTGAACCTGTTACATATTGCTTAGGTATAGTATGGTTTAACGTCCCACTCGACACAGTATAGGTTATTTAGGAGATGACCTAATCAACAATGTCATAGCACCAAAGGACAATGGTTAGTCAACCATGGCAAGGGCCAATACCACCAGTTACATGCCCTAGTAGCCATAACAATATCATGCCACATCAGTTCTTTAGCGGCTAACTAATGTCTCTTATTGGGCATTACATGCAGATTTACACCAGACAACTAGCTCTGCTACAAGAGTAACAACAACGTGTCAACTAACTCCTTGACTGACTGGTGATCCAGCGTAGGTCTCGTACGGACCATAACGTTGAGCAAGTTCACAACTGGCTTTCAATGCAGCATAGTAGATTGTTTCAAATATGTCAATATTCAGCTGCTGTGCTTCTTGACTCTCGAACGGATATCGCATCAGCAGGAACGCATCAGCCAAGCCCTGTACGCCAATTCCGACTGGTCGATGACGAAAGTTGCTCCGTTTCGCCTGCCAATCAGATGTGTATTACGACATGAAGACACAAACCAATTTCTAGCAGCTGTGTAACAAAATATTGCATAATCACACGTTAGTAGTGAACAGCTTCACAAAAAGCAAAAGGCGTATTATTACACAATAAACCGACACAGGAGGATTTTAAGCAGTCTGAAGGCTCACTCAATGTTGGAAAGCTGTGAATTTCAACTTCTTTCTTCATCAGCAGCACCAGCTTATTATGACTTTGAGTTTCCATAAATTAACCGCCAATATTTCAACACTGACAAGAAATGTCAAACTGACATCCTTACCTCAGGCACAGGATAATAGTTGACATCAATGATCTTGTTCAGGTTCTTGACGACAACTGACGTCACATACTCCAGTTGCTTGAAGTCAAACTTCCTGTCGGTTGTAACGTAACGGTTGAGCGCTATTGATGCCAGGTTACAGACAGCAATCTGTTCCACATCGTACACATAGTGAACATTGTCACTGGACTGCTATTCAGATCTACACATCCTCCAGATTTGTCACGTTAAGCTTTTAACAGGGTTGGAAAAAATAATAATTTGTTTTTTTCTAAATAAAAAAATCATTTTTTTAGATTTAAATCGGATTTTTTTCCTTACCTGTGATTTCCTAAAATATGCAACTGATTTTTGCTGTACAAGCTCATAAGAACTTGTCGTGTGCAGCTAAAATGCAAAAATGTGACTGTTGCTAACTCGCTTCCCTTACTTTTTACTGACACAGAATAACAAAAGCAGGAAATAGAAGAAAAATTCCATCCTGCAGCTGTTAACATCTGTGGCATCATCAGCTGATGTTGAACGTGTATTTTCATCATACTGACTCGTTCATTTGAAACTGCGTAATCAGTTAGACATGGATAAAGCATCTGAACTTGTTTTCCTGTACAAGTTCCTGAACCAGTAAAATGTTATTACATTAAAATGTACTATGTGTACACTTTGCAATAATGCAATTTGACAGTGCTTCCAAGAACTCTGAACTCAAACTACATGATTTTGCCTATAAGACAGTGACTGTTGTACGTAGTATGTTCAAGACGAATTCAACAAGTTTCTGTCTTAAAACACTCACTGAGTGAATAAATGAACACAGAAACAATTTCAAACAGTACATGTTTGTGCTTGTGTTAAATATTTTTTTACATAAAATGTACCGTATTTAAAGTATACAGGCAGGTGCGATTTAAATCACGACTTTTTTGACAAAAAAATTACTTGATTTAAATCATGATTAAAATCAGCCAACCTGGCTTTTAGTGATTTCTTTTCACCTCTAATTTAAACTGTTAGATTCAAAGCATGTCTCTAAGCAAACAGGTCTTGAATGTGTAATGTTTTACACACTACACTGCAACTGTACTGACCATCAGATATTATTCATGAGCAAATCTGATGATGCTCGATTTTAAGTTGTTCAATAAACTTAAATAAAGCCACTCAATAAGACAATGCAAGAATATAATCACCACCAATTTAATCACATGAAACAAACCACACCGAACCATTTCAGACAGGTCTTAATACATACAGCTATGAATGAAATAGATCATCGAATATAAACTTCTCTCTCTCACCTACAAAGTTCTTACAACCACTCAACCTAGCTATCTTCACAACCTTGTCTCTCTTCAACCCCCTCACAGTACCCGCTCCTCATCTGCTGTCACTGTTTCTCGCCCGCCAAGCATCTCCTTGAAAATCACAGATCGCTCATTTAGATATGCATCACCTCATCTGTGGAATCAACTTCCAGATTCATTTCGTCAGCCTCAGCAGTCTTGTCTCGATTCACTGCCTCATCCTCTAGTCAACTCATCTCTCTCATCATCCCCGCTCTCATCATCCATCACTACTTCACTCTTTCACTCCAGGCTCAAAACCTACCTTTTCAACAAATCATTCCCACCTTAGACTTCTTTAACCTACTGGACTGCCATCGTGATAATGGGACTGGACAGGACCTATCACGCTCATCAGTTTATTTTAAGTTTCGCACTTTAATTTTTTGTTTATTCCGTGCGGTAGACTAAACTTTTACGGCACGTTAAATACACACTATCATATCGTATCTCTATTCATCACAGTTCCATGTACTACATGAAAGATAACATATAACAGCTGATTGGTTTGACAGGCTTTAACATACAACTCAACATTATTCAGATCATTTCAGTGATGGTTTGATACTAAAACAGTTTTATATCTCACAACATTTCTTACCTCATCCTTATCACAGTATTCAATGATCTCCGTGCAGAGGTTGCTGCAGGTAATCGTTCCCAAGTTCTGCTGGTTGCTCTTGCGATTACACGAATCTTTGTATAGCATGTACGGTGTTCCTGTCTCGATCTGTGAGCCGATGATATGGTCCCATAACTTCCTTGCTGGGACTACCCGTCGGCCTCGGCCTTCCCTTTCATATCTACATAACCATGGTATGGTATGGTACAGTAGGGTTTAACATCTCACTCAACATACTATAGGTCATTTTGGGGGCGATTTATGGCTCAGATAATCCAAACAACAGTGTCATATCACTAAGGGCCGGTTTTTCAATCGCCAATTAAATTAACCTTTAATCGCTGATTACGAAATCGGCGATTAAAGTTAATGTTAGATTTGATCGTCAATCATGTACTTTACGTTATTCCACATATTTTGATTC
>Ga0209149_1001119_pt1 | contig 12933 bp, 4 predicted proteins | sample WorMetTyACAVOLI2_FD_187423 | JGI IMG/M metagenome (GOLD analysis project Ga0209149, IMG submission 187423) | Marine gutless worms symbiont microbial communities from Max Planck institute for Marine Microbiology, Germany - Olavius algarvensis... ... | reverse complement strand
AAACTGACCCTTAACTGCACGAGCTACGAGTCAAGTGACCCAATTTCGAAATTTTAGAACACCCTTAATATTTCCTTAGATACCCCTTTAAATTTGCAAACACGTTGGCCTACTGTCAGCAGGGGCGCCGGCGGGGGCATATTGTGGCGGCCACCTAGCCGCACAGCTTGTTATTCGTCGATCTCTGACACGGCTCACCTACAGACCGAGCAGTGATTCACAGTAGAGGCGTGCGGGTATTCCTGCCAATTCCCATAAGTTTCAATCTCATTCCCACGCCAGCCAAACACCTGTTCCAATTCCCATTATTTTCCCATATAGACATTAACATTCCCTTCCATTCCCATTCCCGATTACCTTGCATTGATGTTTTTAAAATGTTTTTTCATGTTTTTTATTATCAGATAGCCTATAAAATTTAGAAAAAAAACTTAGACGATCCGAAGTTTTATTATCAGATATAAAACATGTTTTTAAATGTTTTTTTGTATTCTCAGATCGATGTTTTTTACAACTATGGTCTTAGGCATAACTTTGGCAGTTGTTTGCCGATTTTAAAAGTTCTTACACTGTTGGGTTCCACAATAAATTTGCAGCAAGGCCGTGCTATATTTCCTACCGCACTATTTTGCGAAACTTGTGCTGCGGACACATTCGACTTTCAGCAAGTTATGTACTGATGGTGTTCATGGGCGTATCCAAGTTCGGGAAAACGAACCTGATATTCGTCGATCCGGGGATTAAGATTAATGGCACACAGGCCTAATGCCTTGACGTTGTCGGCGACTCATCGCTGATTTCTCCGTATTTCTGTTTTTGAATTAGCGAAAAAGTGAAGCGATTTTCTCTCATCGAAACTTAATCTCTAACCGATTAACCTATCTCGTGCATGCAAAATCAACCGGTGAGTTAATTAGCTTTGTATTCAGCGATCGCTCAGTCTGAAGTTTGGTCTCAGCGAAACGCTCAGCGAACCGCTTAGTCCAAACGGAAAAATGACTTCACTTTTTGGCTGATCTTTGGTCTCAGTCCGAATTTAGGACTCAGCGAAAGACTGATCCAAAAAGTGAAATGGCTCAATGTAATCGCAGTTGAGACCTGAGTGGACTCAAAAATAAGGCCTCCAAATATTGCCACATTTCACTCACTAAAATTACGCCAAAAATTCTCCGGCTTTGTTTTTGTGGAGACTGTGTAAGCTAGACAGGCCTCCATTTCTGTGCCACAACGGGAGATATAATTATTTCCGTTTTCGCAATGGCCGTATTTGTACTTCCGGTCAAAGGAGACACCGAAGACATCAGAATTTGACGCCAATGAAGTCAAGCCGTCCTCTAAAGTCGCTGAAATTCATCCGCCTCCCGTAGCGTAACCCGATATCTGATTACTTCCGGTTTGATGGCCGCTGTATCTACTTTCAATTAAGTTCTATGTCCATGTTGTAGCACATAACATCGGTCGGTTGGTTGGTTGGTTGGTTGAGCTGTTTCACTGAGCGACGATTGACTGTGGTTGGTCCGGTTCCTGATATTGTTCTTTCATTCTACACACACGACATACTACATCCAGAGCAGTATCTTGTTCTATGCTAAAACCCAGAAACTCTACTTGAATTTTGTGTTTGCTGATAACTAAACTGTACCACTCTAATCTACTTTGTTGCGTTCTTGGGTGACGTTCTTGTAGTGTTGGTGGGTTTGCTATATGCGTATTTAATTATAATATCGGTTAGAAGATCGTTGGTGACTATAATGCCAATCAGCGTTTTTATGCGGCTGTCCACTTTGAAGGCGGCATTACACATTGCACTCTGTCTGTCAGTCTATCTGTCCGTCCCGTATACGCGGACACGCCACTCAAGATGGTATTGCTGTGGGTTGATCGTGTGTTCAGAATCTCTGACAATCATGTCGGACGAGAAACGACTCATCAGGTCCCTGCTACGTGAATATAAGAAAGTGGGCGTGGTCGGACGACCTGTCTTCAACCAATCAGACACGATCAAAGTTCGCTACGGGTTGACGCTGATCCAGATACTCGAGATGGACGAAAAAAATCAAGTCCTCACAACGAACGTCTGGAGCCGATATGTGAGTTATTTATATCATTCGTCCATTAGGCCACGCCCACGACCAATGGCGTGAGTAAACACTAGATCGGCCTTGTTGGCCAGTTTTCAAAAAAAATTGCCCGCCTCGTGGGTCGGTTAGGGTCAGAACCCCGCCTCGTTGGTCGATGGGTCAGGTGGGGCGGAAGCGGGTAACCAGTACAGTACGTATACTGCATTCAAGTAAAAATGCAGGTAGGCTAGCAGGTATCCGTTTGCAGCTATTCAGTATTCACTGCAGCAATGCTGCGACAACAGATTGTGTTGCAGCTCAGGAATCAGATCAGACGCCAGGTTTGAGGGCTTTTTAAAATTTAACATGGTCATTATAAGTCCCACTACGCCCCTTAGGAAGTAATTTATTATAGCTGGCTAGCAACCTGTGAAATAAATTTGAAATGCCTAGCGCAAGAGGCAGGCTACGCCGCTTAGAGACACATATATGGCCTTATGCCATCCCCCCAAAAACTTCAAGATTTTTACGAAATGTGGCGTGGAGAACAAACACGGTGCCCACCGACAAAATGCCAAATTTCACCTTCACCAATGCATAGGTGTAGGACTACAGCCCCCCAAACCGTCAAAATTTCAATTGCATGTAACTTTACAAATAAGGGGCAAACCCTTGCGCGGTTCTGACAAAATTTTGTAAGTCGAAGCGAACTCTAGGTCCGCGCCTGCGTGCCAAATTTCACCGTTATTAGTGTAGTGATCTTGGCCGCTTACGACCCCAAAATTATCAGAGACGCGCATAAAAACTGAACAATGCGTAACAATCGTTCAAGCAATTCACCCATCAGGGGCAAATGTATGGGTAAAATTACCGACAGGACTGCCAGCAGGTCAACATGGACACCGATATCTCGTTTACTCGCAGGTCCAAGGGCGAGACGTTGCACCGATGGGGAGCGGAACGTAGATCCCTGTGCAAAATTTCAACTTTATTGGTGCAGAAATTTGGGATGGGACTACATCCCCCAAAATCGTCAAAATTTGGAATATTACTCATAAATTTTGCCCCTGAGGGTGAATCGCTTGTACGATTTTTACGAAACTTTCAGCATTTAATAATAATGTTAGGCCTAATAATAGTAATAATTCCGCAGTCTCTAAATAGGCAATTTAGTACCTGCAGTACAACCTTGTTGTCTCCTTTAGCGTCGCAGAATCTGCTGAAAGTGGAACAGTTAGATTAACCCTATAGGCTCCAGAGGCAATTATAGTGCCACATCGAATAATATGAAGTTGGTACACTGGCCGTTGATGGGTGGGCTGTTACATTTGGTACAGCGAGGAGGGGCCTGGGCGGGCTGCGGCCCCGCCCAGTCCTCTCCTCGCTGTACCACATGTATACAGCCCACCCATCAACGGCCAGTGTACCAATCACTGTATTACTATATGATGGTCCGTTGCTCTGCGGTTTTAATCTGGCGATTGAAGGGTTAAAAGACACACGTCCAAGTCGAGTAGTGCAATGTAACACGCGCAGCGATTATTGATAGGCTAGTTCGCAGTTCGACGTCGACCACGCGTTTGACAGTAATTTTTTGAGAAGATTTTTATGCGATGTCACGAAAGGTTATCAAATTCAGGTTAGTTTAATCTTAATTCTTCTTATTTATATTAATATTTGTGTTTTTTTGTATTTTATTTTAGATTAGACATTAGATCTTTGCCTGCTGTGTAACTTAGTATGTGTGACTGTGCAACGGATGCTAATAGGAAGATACTGCGTTTGGATCACATAGGCCTAATGCAGCGAAAAGACGGCTGTTTGTCAGCTTCAGCAACTGAATATTACGTCCTGTGATGTTTTAAGTGCATCGTGTGTCATAGATGCATTAGTGTTGAGTAGGCCTACTGCATTACGTAGGCCTATGCGCTAAGCATGTTCGTCAGCAGGTCTCAGGTTTAACTCCACTGAACGACGCAGAGGACTCGTCGTGGACTGCAGCATTCAGTTTCTGGGTGCAGATAGGCCACATGGTGAAATTGGTGAGAATTACTAGGTTAAAGTTGGTTGCATGGCACAGTGGTAGAACGTCGGTCTCTGACAGGCGAACTTTCGCTGTCCTGCGCTCGACCTGCCTTTCATCCTTTCGGGGTAGATAAATGAATAGTAGGCTGCAATTAGATGTCCGCAACCTCAGTGTGGGGATGCGCCATCTGGTGAACGCTTACGAGGTAGATGCAGGTACGGTGTAATTTGCAGGTAACACTATGTGATCCGTACCTGAGCGCCTTGAGTGTGAGGTACTACAATAAAGGCGATATATAAATCCACTTCCTTTACCTTTATTACCTTTTAAAGTAAAACACGGCATGCAATTAAAATCTTACCGAAACGTGCAAAACGACGGGTAGCCATGCATAGGCCTGCTAGCGAGCAAGTTCGAGTTGTACTGAAATAGGGCGCCGAGCTGACGAGAGATCTGACGTGATTTCCAATGGGATTCGTTATTATGTGGTGAATAAAGATTTTCATTTGTCTCTGAGTTACGTTAGCTTCAACATCATCCTGACGTATACCATACTCTTAGGCCAAAGTTTGCAATAAACCTTGTTATTTTCCCAACCTGAGACGTCTATGGTGACGTTTGTCAGTGAACAAACGTCGACGATTGTCGTTTGGTGTCCGATGCGCTGGTGACCCGAGGACTTCGTTCGTTCACTCAGTTCAGTAATGAAGTTGATTGATTGCGCAAATAAACGCTTAGATTATAAGGCAACGGGCCGCACCTCCAAGTCGAGTGCAAGACTATAAACTCTCATCTCTCTCCCCGTTCGGTCCGCTGTCTTACCTTATCTTCGCTCACATTCCCTTTCTCATTCTATCTATGTTCTTTCGCTTCTTTCTATTACTCCCATAAAGCACTCTTCAGCTGCTAGTGACTTCTCTGAACGAGATTTTGGGTCGAGCGGTCCGCAGCCTCAATTATTATTATTATTATTATTACTATTTTTTTAGACCCTCAGTAGATATATTATACAGCGTGTATGCATTTTTATTACTATTATTATTAAGGACATTTGTAAAGCGCAAAATTAGAATAAATACACCAAATGCGCTAATAGATTCGGTTTTTCAACAGAAGAACCCATTTTGTGACATCCAGAACGAGCACTTTTTCTTCTGAAAGTGAAAGCCCGGAATTTTCAATATTGATATTTATTTTGGACTTTTTATAATAAACCGTAGAGTTATGACTGTGCTACAGTCGTTGTGATTGAGGCCCAGTGGGCCCTGAACGACAAAACAGCGTGTGTGCATTTCAGCTGCGAACTTTAACAAATGGATGTTAGAGATTGACAAGAAGCTCGGCCGTCGCAGAGAAACCGCGCGACGCTTCTTGTCATTGAATATTTCGGTAGTCACTCAACGTCACTCAAGGTCTCTCATTCAAGGTTATTCGAAACAGTATCATTCGAAAGCTTCGGTACGGTTTCCTATTCGCCGTCCATAGTAACTATGGCTCTATCTTGTATCATTTCCGAGACAAAGCGAGATATTGGTCGAAAATCGCGATTGTTCATACTCCTTTGCATTCGACGCCCCCGTTAAGGGAGTCCGTGCCGGAATATTATCATACCGTCGTTTGATGAGAAGAAACTACAATGGTGTGGCTTCTCGATAGTGAAATACGTTTGAGGATATGTTTAACCGTTTCGACAGAATACCGGCGTGTGACAGACGGACAGACGGACATCTTGCGACGGCATAGTCCGCTTTATGCACAGCATCGCGCGAAAACAATGAGCAATGCATAGTTCATACATACGCACGGTACTTGTTAGATTAGCTTAGTATTTGTAAGAAGAAGGGTGTTCGTTATTTTCGCATCTCGAAGACAATTTTGTCATCAAAATTATTCTGTAAATTCTTCAGTATTATGCAATCGTGTAATTACAGAGTTGGAGTTTATGCCTGTGGAAAAAGAACATAACGAACTCCCTTCGCAGATAACATTAAATTTGTGGAATTTTTGTGGCGAATTTATTTGTAAAACGAACTCCCTTCTTCTTACAGAATTCGCGCGAGTGAAGTCATGCACGTGGTCTACGGCGATGACGAATCACATCATCCAGCTTGCGTCACGTGACCTGGCAAGGAGACAGCTGACACGTGATACGCCGCCATTTTGAAAATTTTCTCGGTGGACCTAGAAACTAACAATACGACAACAGGATAGACACGAATGGAGATAAAGTTAACAGAACCATGCAGCCTACTTTTAAGAAGTCTGCTCTCACAGGTCAAGAATTCCGTAGGTCAACATGATGGCGTTGTTGAATATATACTCGACAGTTCGCACGCGGAGAAACCGTTGCAAAAACTCTTTCATACTCTATGGATTAGCCAACTTTTAGTGTCACCTACAGTCGTAATGTGTTTGTATCTGTGTGCCGTGTGTGTTTGAATTCTTTTTTTGTATTCCTATTTGTTATTTTTATTCATCTAATCCAGCCATTGGCTGCCATATGCCTAATATACGTGTGTAGATCTATAACTGATAATTGTATTCGTGTACGCTTCAGTCGAAATTCACAGTCTACGTCGGTTACAAATATCTGCCAGTTGAGACGGAATTTAACATGTCCGTCACCCTATATGCTGCTATACAGAGATCACTTAGGGCAGCATAGCACAGCTAATGCAGAGCGCCTCTTTGCTATACGAAATCCATCTATCCGTCTATCGAACAGCAAGCACTATTAAGGACCTCGCGTAAACTTGAAAGTCATTTAGGCTATTTTAAAACTATTTTAAACATTTGTAGATCTAATATATCGTAAACAATAGCATACTTTTGCTACGAAACGCTTACCGACGAATAGAAAATCGTATGTTGGTTATATATAATTTCACGTGTCATAATCAAAATCGAGCTGAAAGAATGTTCAAGTTCACAGGCAGTCGACGTGTAGGCTAAACAAGTGTTAATATCTCGGAAACGGTGTAAACTAGACAGACTATTACTACATACCAGTATCCGAAAGTGATGCGTGACCTATTGAATTTTACCAATGCCACCGTCAACGATCTTCACAGCCATTTCAACTATTTTTTGTCCGGTCTCTAATAGGAAGTCCAAGCGATCTAACGAAGGATGATATTGCCGACGATCTTGAGTGCCCTTTGAAGATCATTTCATTGCCCATGCAATGTCTTTGACGTGATAGTGTCACCTTAATCAGTACATTGTTACTTACTTACTTACATTTCAGATACTTTAAAGACTTCTAAATCCAACGTCTTGTGAAAGTAGTATACGTTTGCTGAAGGCATCGCGTTCCTGATGCTGAGCGCGTACTATTCGCGATAGCTAAGTTTCTTGTTTAGCAATTGGTCTATCGCCCCGTGTATTTGTAACATGAACGGTGTGCTAGCGCCCAGTCATGCTACAGGACAACGAAATTGTTCAAAATACGCTGAATGTTTTGCAATAATTCTTCTGGGACGTGTCGCAATAGTATACCGTATACACTTGATGTCTTCTCGAGTTATTTTTACAGCGCAACCAACAGGACTGGGTGCCAGTTCACCGTTTACGCCATTCATTCCCTCGCTTGTACTCCCATATGGTGTTAATCGAACCGGAAAACTAGCACGATTGTATAATCGAGACTTCAATCCAATTGATTCTCAGTGCGAGGAGCGTTGTAGCAAAACGTCAAGAGATCGGAGACGTTGACCACCCGCAGAAGTGTGTTCTGTTAGACTGCTGACATCAGATACGTAAGGACGTACCAGTACTGAAAGGGCGATAGACCAACTGTCATAAAGACTGGCCATGAATGATAACTATCACTAGTGCTACCATTATATGTGGTGAATAAATATTTTCAAAACATGTTGAATTCCTTCTCAACTGACAGATGTTTGTAGTCAGCATATATTGCGAATCTTGAATGAAATGTATACAAAAATCGAACGTCGTCGCTTTAATTCATTGTCATTCTAGTGTCGTATCGTTTCACAGACCGTCTGCAAAGGATATTTAAATGTAACATGCAATACCAGCCTTAGTCCAGATGAAAAACTGAACAACTTAATATATGAGTCGTCTTTCTACGCCATCATATACATCAGTATATGATAGCGTCCGGTTTTTGGCCCATCCTGTAGTATATACGTCGCTGTCGATGGATATTATATTCTATCATTTGCTGCGTAAGTTGTTTGAGAATTTATCAACACTAACCGATCTATATTGGATTAAATGTGTACAATATTGTATACACCGATTTTTTTGGTGCTGTATGTAGATTTTGTAGATTTTTAAAATGGTTGATTGGTATTATATGGTTACTCATTGTTATCTATGTTCTGCATTACGCTGTGTCTAAAAAATCGGAGCCGTACGGTTAATATGACATAACGTTATCAATTCACAACATGTACTATTTTTGGTAGGGACGGACGGTAGGCCGTACTCAATTCTCACTTACTATGTTAAAACGTTTTTAAGCGCCTCACTTTACCTTAGTAAAAGAGGCGCTTATTGAGATAGGCTGTGTCGTGACGTCGTTGGTCGTTGGTCGTTGGTTGGTTGTCACGCACGTGCACTGTGGCCAAACGGTGCATCCTAGGCTTATAGTTACTATGGAACACTAATAGGAAACCCTATCCCACGAATTCAATGGTACAACTTTCGACCCCCTGGGGTGACCCCTAACCGGGGAATGGGCCCCCCGTGAGGCGCTTTTTGTCAAATTACTTTGACCTCTTGTTAAATTAGTTTAGAACCAGCTGCACGGTTTCCATAACAACAGTAGCGACTTGACGGTCTGGTCGCAATTTAACTTTTTGTCAAATTACTTTGACCTCTTGTTAAATTAGTTTAGAACCAGCTGCACGGTTTCCATAACAACAGTAGCGACTTGACGGTCTGGTCGCAATTTAACCCATGTCATATTTTGACATATTTTGATCACAAGTTTTTTTTAAATTTAAATAAAATTTCAGAGATAGATGTGATCTATGTTGAACATTCTTAATTAAACCTCAGCGTTACAAAAGAGTTGATTTGCAATGCAGCAGTATACCAGCTGAAGTGGTTACCATAGTATGTGAACTACGCGTCATTCCACAGTTTATGCTGCCTTATGATAAACAGAAATGTTAAATTTTTCAGTGTTTCCATAGGATCAATCAATCAATATTCGTATATGGAATACCAGTATGTTTTGCGGTATCAAAAGTTACAAGTGTTCGTAGTGCCGTCTGTCGGCCTTGACACAGGGCTGGCCCTCAATCGTTTTTGCACTCATTTTATTGCCCTGTCGATGGTGCGTTACTGAAAGTTAGCCAAGACCTGTTTCAGGTGTGTCAAGTCGCTACTGTTGTTATGGAAACCATGCAGCTGGTACTTAGCAAATTTGAAAAAAAAACCTTTTACTGTAGTCAGTTAAGAACTGAGTTGAATAAGGTCTCTCTCTCTACGAAAAATAGTTAGTAAATGTTGTGAATCGGTGAAGTTATGTCATATCAATCGTAGTGGTCCGGTTTTTTGAAAACATGCAGTAAAAACATGCAAGGTGTATATTGTACATCTGTTGTGTTGTCTGAAATGAAAATGTTACCAGCCGCGACAGCCAAAGCTGGTAAAGCTGGCACCGTTTATTGTTATGTGTATGTATGTGTCAACAAACCAGAAAGTGGTTCTGGAGACACGTCTTGCAGTATGGACCACCATGTAAGTGGTTGCGAGTATTTTGGCAGCTGTTGTTTGTACGTTTTGTTCCGCTGAATCAGCAAAATCTCGTTAGCGTGATAGCGTTGCACTGTTGGAGATGGATGCATGAAACGGCAGGTGTGAAGTTTGGACCAAAATACAAGTCGAATTCAAAGATGGATGTGGTACGAGTAGTTTGTGAGTAATCGTGACCACACGCACACCTGTGGCTTTACGGCTGCGTATTTTATTATTGCACAAGAAGTTATGCTCGACACAAGATGATCTTGTAGCGTCAATGAGGTGGTGTATTACGCCTTAAACTTGATGTAAATACACAGTGTTCCAAAAAAAGTAAGCCCCTTGATGTTTGATAATAAATTTGGCAAATGTGGACCGATTTTCACAATTCTTTTACCAAGTGATTCGTAAGAAAATTCTCTATGTATCCATCACAAAGATTTCCACCTCACCTACAATATGTTGCTACACTACCTTGTGAAAGTCGAAAATCCAAAAAAATGTTACCAAATTTTCACGTTGAACGTGACAATTAATATGTTTAAAAAAATTTAATGTGAGGTCCTATGTAACCTGCCACAAAAATATCGCACTAATGATGTTACTTAAATAGGTGTACAACATACGAAGTATAGCCTAGAAAGAACGAAGACGGTGCGAAGATAATCATGGTGAAAAAATCGCCATGATGCAACAATGTTCAACTGAATAATGTTCAGCTGTTTATTCGAGACGTCGTCAGACAAACTTCAAAATGTTAGTCAGTCAGTCAGTGTGAGCAGTCTTGAGACAGTCTGTCTAACTACTGTTAAATGTTAGATCAAGTCCTCAAAGTGTCCTCAGGAACATGTCAGCGGTCTGTTGGGGTGCTGTCAAAGTCAGTTACATTTTTGAATTTTTGACTTTCACAAAGTAGTGTAGCAACATATTGCAGGTGAGGTGGAAATCTTTGTGATGAATACATAGAGAATTTTCTTACGAATCACCTGATAAAAGAATTTTGAAAATTGGTCTACATTTGCCGAAGTTATTATCAAACATCAAGGGGTTTACTTTTTTGGGAACACGGTGTGACGTTTTTGTGTGGCTGCTGCTGCTGGCGCCGTGGTGATGATGGTGACAATAGTGATGGTATGCTGGTACAGAAGCTGACAAGCGAGCAATGCAGACACACAGGCAGATGCACAGTAGTAGGTTGCGGGTGATGATGGATGAAATTTCCCGACGTCTGTGTGTCTACACTGAGATTTGATGCATTCATCACAGTCAGTCAGCTATTGCTGCAGCGGTACCGACCCCCCACGTCGCTTGCTCGCTCTCAACCTCAATCTATCCAATGTCTGCCACATCCACCACTCGCTGTCTGATCTCTAGAACATATCAGTCAACGTTTACTCTCTCTCTCTCTCTCTCTACGCTGTACACAGCATTGTGCGCCGCTGTGCCGATTTTTTTGCAGCGCGACGCCATGCATAGCGCGGCGGCCTATGCCATCGTGCGGTGGCTGTCCGTTAGACGCGTTCGTGTACTGCGTGGAAACGAATAAACAAATCCTCAAACTTTTTTTCGCCTTCTGATAGCCCGACCATTGTAGTTTTCAATACAAAAAGGTTTTGGTAATATTCCAACGGAAACCTAACGGGGGCGTTGAATGCAGGTGGGTATAAAACAAGAACTTAGCTATCACAAACAGATCGCGCTTCAGCTGCGCACAGAATACGTCGAGGGCATCTATCGTAACCCCGTGACCTTGAAATCTAGTGTAAGGGTCACTCAAGGTCATTGAAGATGGTGCCGTTCGATAGACCATTTCTATTGGTCGGCCATTGTAACTAGTTTATAGCTCTATCTTGTACCATTTTCGAGTTATTATACGTTGAATAATATCGTGACTTTGAACTCTGGGTTAGAGGTCACGAAAGGTCATTAAAACTAGTACCATTCAAAAGCTTTGGTGCGGTTTCCCGTTCGCTTTCCATAGTAACTGTTGCGCTATCTTGTATCGTTTGCTTGATACAGCGACTTATTGGTCGAAAATCGGACGATTCTAAATAAACGACTTAGAAATGCGCATTACATTTTCTGCTGTCTGCGTCACGTGACCGTCTTCATCCGACTACATAGCGTGTTGTAGATCATCGACATTGTTTCATACGACATCGGTAGTCGCAAAGTTCGTCTTTTTCTGCTCGTCTATGCTAGAAATAAAATAGCATTCGTAGAGTAAAATGTTTTGGTTTGCCAACTCAAATGACAGCGTCTGTGTGTCTGTGTATTGATGTACAGGAGTGGATTGATGTCTTCCTGGCGTGGGACCCCGAACTATTTGGCAATGTCTTGCAAGTGCGTGTTCCGCCCACAGAAATTTGGACACCGGACATAGTACTATATAACTAGTAAGCACAGCAGCACACCACACACATTCACACATATACACGGTGACGCAAAAAGTGAGGCTGATTTCTTTGTAATGTAAAGTAAGTGAAGTACACGTGTATTTGTATAGCGCATCGCAGCGAAGCGCCTCTAACGCGCTACCGTTTTCCGTACGTAGGTGCTGATCTCCGCAAGCTAGTCCACCAGCCAGGCATTCAGCGAACACTGAGAGACCACGGATGCGGGCTGGTGTATCACGCGATATGCCTGTTTACTTCCCCACCTTTGGCCGGGTACTCATTCCAGCCTAACCACAGAGGCAGGCTCAGGCTGAGTAGGCCTGGGTGCCTGGTTCTGGGCCGAAGTGGGCTACCCGTCCAAAGACGGTCACCCACCCAGGCACTAACCGGGCCTAGCGTATAGTAACTACGTTGATCGAGTCCAACATGTTACCGCTACACTAAACCAGCATATTCATATACACTAAACCGCTTAAAGCGCTGAAGTAACAAACGCGTCAGCAAAACGCATATGCGGCAAACGCGTGGAGGGCAGTTACAGCACTGTGTGCAACACCCTCGTTCCCCGTTACAAGGTAAAGGTAGGTAAAGGTAAGTGTATTTATAAGTAAGTAAGTAAGTAAATGATTTATAAAGCGCCGACGTCTATAAAGAATCAGGGCGCGTTGGGAGTGGGTGGTCATTAGGGGTTAGCATAGGCTGACTGAAAATAATGTGTTTTTAGATGCTGGCG
>Ga0209149_1001117_pt1 | contig 12948 bp, 11 predicted proteins | sample WorMetTyACAVOLI2_FD_187423 | JGI IMG/M metagenome (GOLD analysis project Ga0209149, IMG submission 187423) | Marine gutless worms symbiont microbial communities from Max Planck institute for Marine Microbiology, Germany - Olavius algarvensis... ... | reverse complement strand
TGATTTTTTATATTCATCTTTATTCACCATAACGGTAGTATGATACAATATAAAAAATAACTTAACTAATAAACTTAACTAAGTGCAGCAAAAATACATAATGTCATAAAGACGTAATAAATTTTTAAATGCGCTGCTTCAATAATGTGCTTGGTAGATCACAGCCGAACAGTCTTTGACAGCAGTTCACAATTTCCGTATTTGACGTCTTAAACAACTTCATAAAAAAATCATAAGTCCAGTGATTGCATTGATCTTTTGGATTGACTGACGTAGAACCTAATATTTTTTAAACTGCTTGACAATGAGAATCTTTATTCACCACCTATAGTGGTAGCCTACCACTATAGGTGGTGAAGAAAGATTCTCTTTAGCAGTAGTGATAAAATAAATACTAAAAATATACTTTAGAGCTTTGAAGACGCACGCAAAAAATCAAAATGTTGATAGTAGTATTGATATGCGCAGTACTGTAGTAAGCTATATACTTTAGTTTTTTCCGCGGTGCTTTTTTACCCGCGCCATACGATGACAGGTAGGGCCTACTAACTTTGCTGTTTTTTTTTTATTTCGCTGTCCAGAGACAGTTATCTCGGCGACGGTGGTATACCGATCGGCGTGAAATTTTGCATCGGTACATATCGGACAGGTACCAGACATGTTTTCTTTCCTTTTGGGGACAGTACCCCCAGGGATCCTCAAAATCCAAAATTTTGGCCCTCGAAATAGGTGAATATCTCGAAAACGGCAAGTCGCAGCGTTACATCTCAATTACAACTTAAAATCAGCTCGACGGCAGCTTTCTAATAGAACGTCGTCATGCTCTATTGAATGGCGCTATTACATGAGCTCGAACGTCATTTAAGCTATTGACGGTCGTTTTATGTATTTAAGCTATTTTCAACATTTCTACATCCAATATCTTGTAGAAGCAACGTACTATGTTCCTGCAATACACTTACTGATATGTAGAGAATCGTATGTTCACTATATAAAGTTAAGTGTCGCAATGAAGTCGAACAACTGTTCAAAGTCACACGCAGTCATGTTCGCTAAACAAATGTTAATATCTCGGGGTACAAGATAGAGACACGGTTACTACAGATTGCTAATAGGAAGTGATATCCTATGAATTTGGCCATCACGTGACCTTCAGCGACCTTCAAGGTCATTTCAATTTTCTGTCTAAAATAAGCGTATCATAGTTTTCCGGACACTGATAGAAAAACAGACGATTCGTTGAGTTTGACATTGCCGATGATCTTGAGTGACCTTTGGCGGTCGTTTTATGTATGTAGCGGTTCCGGAAAAGGTTTCATTAAACCAAAAATACAGCAACTGCGAAGTCAATTACAATGGTTTGACGTCATTTATGTGAACATTTGTTGTATTCGACCGGAAAAACTGTTATAACGATGCTAAGCCCAACCTGTTCTATAGCGACTTAGCAATGGTTGACTTTTTCGTTCAAAAACTACTTAAAGCTGTCGTGCAAAATTTTTCGCACTAACTACCCCATAACATATACATACGCAACTCTGCTAAGTTTTGTTGTCGCGCGATGCTATGCAAGCGCGGCATGCCGTCGTGCGGCGTTTGTCTGTCCGTCTATCTGTCGCGTTCGTACATTCTGTCGAAACGAATAAACATAAATTTGTAGTCTATGTAACTAACAGTAAAAGACTGCGCTCGACGTTTTGTACTATTGAAGTCAACTACCGACAGACACAAAGCATCGCGCGGCCTCTTTGCGACAGCAGAGCTATGTGTTTTAATATCCACTAAATTGGCGTTACAATACTGAAAAAAATATGCTGCCTTAAACACGACAATCCCACAGTTTTAACATTATCAAAAATGCTTTACTACCGTGTTTAGAGTGTCAGTGAACTAATAAAGCACTTTTAGAAACGGAAAATGTTACTCTGTCGGCTTTTAAATACTTTCTTAACCTTGTTCAAAAACTCAGCACAACCTTGTTGATTGGACCGTGTGGAAAACTGACACATCAGCAAGTATGCTGTTCGACAGTACGATACAAGAAGCTCATCAGTAGATGAGATAGGCGAACGTTACGGGGAAATTCCTATTACCGCCTGGTTCAATTTCACCGTAACGTTCGCCTATTCATCGGCTGATCGTGACTTTTTCGGCGCACCGTGACTTTTTTGATTATTGCGCCTTATAAATACTATTACTTACTTACTTACTTACTTACTGATGAGTTTGTTCTTAATAAATACACTGTATCTTTATCAGTTCTGTAGGAAAACACGCGCAAACCACGTGGTGTGAAATAATTTTTTTATCGGAAGACCTAGAATGCTATGAAGATACTCATATGAAAGCTTACAACATTACAAAAGCAACCGCTGAACTGTGTGCGTGTCTAAAGCATAAATAACATAGATTACTTTGTTGGATGTTTCGGTGTCGGTGGGCGTCGCCACCGGAAGCACTGTTATATAGGACTACAGTACATACAACAAAACTGAAAGGACTAAAAAGACACTTACCAGAACGCTGGACGCAGGCAAGTTACATTTCGTCTCGTCAACTAAAATAATTTGCTAAGTCACTCAAGATCGTTCAAGATCATTCGAAACTACAGTAATGAGTAGGGCATGTGTAATGTCTTACTATAGTAATATACAAAATTTGTAGACACAAACATGTGTCTATATTGTAGAGTTAATGGCATATTTAGCATCTAAAATTGGCGTGACTTGAAATCGGGGTTAGCGGCCCATAAGCTATTAGAACTAGAAGGTGCAAAGTATCGCCGAAAAGTTCAACCGTCTGTGTATATGGTGCACCAACGTCGCAGACGGACGACGGACGGCTCATGCCATATACGGCGAACGTAATGTAGTAACGTTCGCCTAAAATGACGACAACGTAAAAGATAAAAAAATAATACATTACTTTAGTTGTTGTTTGTAAATATATCAGCACGAAAATTACGTCACAGTGACGTCACAATAATGTTGATATGTTATCAGGTTTTTGTTTAAAATAAATAAACATTTGCTAAATCCAGACAAAACGCTCAAAAATCTTAAGATTGCAGCATTCAATTAATTTTACGTAGCTTTCGCATCGCTATCCAATCCATAACCAAATAAAAGCTGGGAGAATATAGGTCTATATAGGTGAACATGAATGTCTAACAGTCACACAAAATATTATAAAATTATTTTAAGCCATTAACGAGTTATTAGCAAGAGATCGTATTGAGGTACATTTTGGAACGTCCTGTTTATACACTGTGAGTCAAAAAACATGCAGCTCTATTCTTTGGCAAATGTTGACCGATTTTCAAAATTCTTTACTGTTGGATTCTGCAATAGAAGCTTAATAAGATTCTTGTTATATTTCCAACCGCACCTTAAGTGTGTCAATAGACTACCTCGCGACACTTCTGCTGCAAACACATTCGACTTAGCAAGTTAGTTACTAGTGACATGGGCGTGTCCAAGTTCAGGAAAACGAACCTGATATTCGTCGATGCTGGGGTTAAGATTAACGGCACGTACATGTACTGCCGTGACGTGCTGCTGACTGAGCAGCTATACTGCCTGTCATGATGCGTGAGACCTCTGGCGAGTTATTTACCTTCCAGCAAGCAGTGCCCCTGCACACCGAGCTTACGATACAATTAGCATTCTGGAATGAGATAAACCAGCTTTCAGTTCGCCAGACCTGTGGATCCCAAAAGTCCAGATCTGAACCCGGTTGAGTGACTACAGGCATTACCCCCGGTACCTTGCTATTTTTTTTTAAAATTGTGTTAAATGTTGAAAAATGAGCTGAACGTGTTGGCTGACAGCGAACAGCAGGAAGCAGAGGCGAGAGCGAACGACATTTTCCCGCTCTCAGCTCGATGTTCTCGAGTCGCTCTTTCAGAAGACTCGATACCCAGACATCTTCATGCGCGAGGAAGTGGCACTCAAGATCAACCTTCCCGAGTCACGTGTTCAGGTATATTAATGTTCGTGAGTTTGATTATATTGGTTTGCCACTCTCATCATCCATCACTCCTTCACTTTTCACTCCAGGCTCAAAACTTACCTTTTCAAAAAATCCTTTCCACCTTAACTTTACTTCTTTACCCATTAAACTGCCTTCATGATCATGAAACTGGACCGGACCTATCACGCTCATCAGTTTATTTTTTTATTTATTTTTTGTTCTTTTACATTTTTGTTCATTCCGTGTGGTTTACTTCCGATTTGAGCCGTCAGTTATCTGCCACATGGCGTATCTGGCTATTTGTACTGCACTTTAAATACACACTATCGTATCGTATCGTATCGTGTCGTATCGTATCGTATTTCTTTGCAATACAATGCCGACACCTGGCGAATCACAGTAAAGTGATTTATTTAAGTATTTATTTTAGTTCCTTTTTCCCGTGCAACGTCTTCGTGGTTACTACAGACCACTAATACAAAGTGATGTGGCCTGTTCAATCACGCCATCGCCAATGACCTTGAAAATCCTGATCGATCTTCAAGGTCATTTCAACTATTTTTCTTTGAAAATTAGTGTAGCCTACTTTTCCGGTCTCTGGTTAAGTCCAGACGATATAGCGAAGGATGACATTGTCTCGATTGACCTTTGAAGGTCATTTCAGGTACTATAAACGGTTTCATTGTCTGCATATCAAATATACAATATAATGTACGAAGTCACTACAACGGTCGAACGTCATAAGTGAGTAATTATTTCTACTGTCGTTTTCAACGGCAAGGACTGTTATAATGAATCTGAGCGCGAACTGTTAGTGACAGCTGAGTTATTTCTCTAATTTTTAAAACTCTGAAATCAATTTGCGTAATTTTTATTTAATAAAAATCAGTAAAACTTGCCTCCGTATTGTTTATTTTTGGTCAGTTTTTGCCGCGCGACGCTATAGCGAATTTATTTTTTGCCAGGAATATTACGATGGTAAGCCTAATGCACAACAAAAGCTCCGCCTCACATAATCAGTGTCGCTAATTTACCTTGCGAATTAGACATGGAGCTCGCGATACCGTGAAGTTGCTGGAAAGAGAAACGCTAGAATTCATTCAGCCTATTGTGGCCTCCAAATTCGCCGGATTTAAATTCAGTTAATGACTACAGTGTGTGAGGCATAATGCAAGAAAAGGTGTACAAAACACGCATGACTGATTTCTCAAGCACCGCATAAGAACTGAGTGGGCTAAGCTGGATCACGCCGTCGTTGCAGCTGCTGTGCATCAGTGGCGCCGTCTCTCAGTGTGCGTCAGGGCCGGCGGCGGTCATTTCGAGCACTGTTTTTGATTTCCACAATGTGTTTGCAGCGATAACTGCGACCTTTCTTGCTGTCGTTGACCAACCGAACAGTTACACGCTAATGTAAGCCGGTTTGGTTTAATTACAGTTGTCAGTTATGACTTCGTGTTTTGCAATAATGACAAGTATGCTTGAAAGAAAACGCTCCTGAAGTGTGCCAAAATTTATGCAAGTCAATCGTGTCGTTTTAAAGATTTGCGCAATCCAAAGAGTTGCCATATTTTTGTGCCACTCTATATATTTTAACACTCATTAAGTAGAATGTTGGCGCTGTAGGTATGGTTCAAGAACCGACGCGCTAAATGTCGCCAGATTCAGAAAGCTACGGAGCAGACGAGTAAGAACGCACCAATCAGCAGCACTGGAAGTGGAAACGGAACGAGCGGAAAGAGCAGTTCGTCTGTCACGGCGCCGCTGAAACGCTCGGCATCGGTCGCATCCGGAGGTTCGCCGCCGTCTCCTCCAGCAGGTCGGCCGCTCACCGACCGCAAACCGTCCACGGACTCCGTGCGACGCCCGTCGACGCCGACACCTACGTCACTCCACGACAGTTACCATCATCAGCATCATCATCATCTTGGAGGAAACACCAGCATCAGCAGCAGCTATCTGCCGCCGCATCTCCCTAACCGTAGACAACAGTCGCCGTCACCGCCGCCGCGCGTCGTCTTTGCGCCCGTCTCTAGCCCATCGAGCCGCTTCTGGAAGCACTCCGCCAGTCTCGGCGACCTGGCCACCGACTTCGGCGGCTGTTTCGCCCAGAGGGCCGCAGCGGCCGCCGCCGTCGCCGGCTACGCGTCGTACGGGGTCGGGACGGGCAGCAGCGGCAGCAGCGTGGGTCTGTCGCCGACCGGCTACTGCGCTTCGCCGCACGGGGCTCCCTACTACAGCAGCCAGGTTTGACGACGCTCGCGATACTTTAATACTTTAATGGGGACTGCCACATGGAATAATATGAAGTTGGAACACCGGCCGTTGACGGGTGGACTGTTACATTTGGTACAGCGAAGAGAGGACTGAGCGGGCCCTTTCTCGCTGTACCAAATATAACAGTCCACCCATCAACGGCCAGTGTACCAGTCATCGTATTTTGTGTTAAAATTCTGGGCAAAACTTCGAAGGAATTCCAGGGGATCGTGCAATTTAAATACAAGGGGTATGAAAAATCGGCGTTACTGTCTCGCTTTATTTCGAAAACGGTACAAGATACGGCCATAGTTCCAAAGGAAGACCAATAGGAACTCGTACGCCATCTATCAAATTGTGCCATTTCCAATGACCTTCAGTTGCCCTAACCTAGATTTCAAAGATATGATATTTCAAACGTTAAATAACTCGAAAATGGTGCAAGAAAGAGCTATACACTGTAGTCACAACGACAGACCAATATAAAGTCATATATGATCTGTCGATCGGCGCCATTTTCAGTGACCTTAACGACCTCCTAACCCAGATTTCAAGGTCACGCCCATATTCGACACTGAATATCTCAGTAACGGTAGAGAATAGAGACATATTTACAATGGAACACGAATAGGAACTCGTATGCGGTCTATCAAATGGTGCCATTTCCAGTGACCTTGGATGGCCCTTAATTCAGATTTCAAGGGCACGACATTAATTGACGTTCAATATCTGTAATATCGCTAATACCGTTTTTGTGTTATTACTAAAAACCCAGTATGTTGAAGAGGCGTAACGTTCGGCTATCTAATCTACTGATTATTTCTTGTAGTTTATTCGTACATTTTTGCTAAATCACTTACAATAATAGGCCCTGCGACTTGTTGGTGATTTTTCGTGTTTATATGTCGAGTCAAATCGAAATCATTAAAATACTAATCAAATTAAATTTTATTTTGTCCAACATTACTGAAATCGATTTGCGGTTGTCGAAGCATTCAGCGAACGAATACGTTACGTCACGCGCTAAAATACACTAAATTAACGCGATTGATCCAAATCTCCTCATGTGGCGTGTAATAAAATCCAATGTTTAACTTAGTTGACCTAGCATTCCTCACTGATGTCCTGGACGGCAGGCGACATCTGTATAACTCTAGTGTTAAAAGCCCCCTTACCTTCACTTGGCCACATCTGAGATGTGATGTTGGTCTGGAGGAAGGAGAATATTAAGAAAACCGTCTCTGTGCTGCAGTATTGTGTACTATTATAATGGTGGACAAAGGTACGAGCAGTTCGTACAGGTTGGTCGACTGTATCGGGCTTTGATCTTGCTTGGTTTAGCTGTCCATCATCAGAACACCACTACGATGTATCTTAGATCTTCATGATGCTATGGTTACATCTTTTTCTTTACATGATAGTGAGATGAGCCTGACAGGATTGGCTGTGGTTGACAATGACTAACCATTGTCATTCAGTGCTATGACACTGTTGGTTGGGTCATTTGACCCGTAAAATCGCCTCCAAAATGACCTATAATGTGTCGAGTAAATATTATATATTTATTTATCATTCACCGTTACACGGCAGCAATAATAGGAGAAAAAAGAAATATATACAAAAAAAAACAAACAAAAAATATAAAGCCGACAGTAGACGAACAAGATACTATACCATATCATATCGCAGTTTTATGCGTTGTGCTAGATCGACTGTTTGACGCCTTCGTCGTTGCCGCCGGCGGCTGTTCCACAACATCCTCAGTCGTTGTCGTCGTCGTACTCGACGTCGACTGCGTCCAGCGCGACGAGCTACTCGTTCGGCGGCTACTGCAGCGATGTCGGTCTCACGCCGCCCAGCGCTGCCGACTATCTCATCTACAAAGACTCCAACTCGTGGTCCAAGTTTCAGAGTCTGTGAAAACAATGGTCCGATGTACATGCAGCTGCCGTCGTTGCCAGTCCTCTTTTGGGTCTGCGCGGATGTTTAACGCTTTAATGGGCATAGGTACTCATAGCGCCACATCGAATAATATGAAGTTGGTACACTGGACGTTGATGGGTGGGCTGTTACATTTGTACAGAGAGGAGGGGACTGGGCAGGGCCGCAGCCCGCCCAGGCCCATCTTCGCTGTAGCAAATATGACAGTCCACCCATCAACGGCCAGTGTACTAATCACTGTATTGTTGTATAATGGTCCGTTGCTCTGTGGTTTTAATGTAGGGCTAACACCAATTCAGCGATTGAAGTCCACTACACGTCGACATTACGCATGCAACCTTAAGATCAGTAGCGTGTGATTTAGGCATAAGCTGAACAAAACAGAGTTTATGGTTTTGCAGCTTAAAGGAGCCTCTCAAAACCTAAGGGAGGAACCATACCCTTCCATGCATTGGTTTGTTATGCATCTTGGCCGCATTTTGCCCAGCTCAGTTGTCAGACAGTTTTTCTCTGTTAACAAGCAGTGCACGACGTTCTCGCCGCGGTTTAGCTACATTCGCTAGGTGGCGCTGTCTGTTCTTGGCGTTTTTGGCCGAGCGATGTTGATTTTGGCCCGTTTCGGCCCCAAATTTAATCGTAGTTTCAAAACTCGGCTTTAGCGATCAGATATAAAGTTAAACAAGGACTGAATCAGTTTCACGGCCAAGTCAGCGGAGCACAAAGCGTACGAGATGAGAGAAGGTCGTGGCCAGGTCTGCAATCTGAGAAAAGGGATCAAGGCTCGATTGTACCAACCATTCTTATCTTTAAGTAGAGATTAACTCCAGTGTTAATCTCTGCACAGCAAAAATTGCGTTGCACCAACCACAATTAAGTAAGTAACACTTAATTTTGTCATCCACAACGACATCCTTAGTAAGTGGAGATTTATGTATCGCTTACTGAGCCAAGCGGCTATTTAAGTAACGTTGGCACAACGTTGGCCCTAAGGTCTGGTCTACACTTTGCAGACTTTAATAAAAAGGCAGCAGAAAACTACACGTGCATGCGCGCAAAACTTATTTGTCCGCATAGAAAAATTTCGTTGCCGAGTCCAATATTGGCGTCAGATTTTCGACTTAAAATTCGTACGCTGTTGTCCCGGCTGCAGACGCTGGCGGACACATCTTTACGTACCACGGCTTACGCCTTTACAGACTGGGCATATACTGTTTTGCATATCTTATCTGATCGAATGATTGTCAGTCATCGTAGACGAACATTTGATCGTGTTTCGTATGCATGATCTATCAGGCGCAAAGTGTTCCTACACACGCATTAGCATCACCTGCTATGAGCACTGAGGCATGTGCTGTGCCCTCCCTCGACTCTGCAGGATATTAATCATGAATAGGCCTAACTGTAATTGTGCGTGTACAGGACCAAAATAACTTTCTTAGGCATACAGAATAATTATATTTATTGTACGCATTATAATTCATACGTTCTATTCTTTGTCATGTATACTCTTGGTACCCTTATTTCATCTTTTTTTCCCATAATCCTACCATGGCCATCTCAGTTGTTTACTCCAAACTCGATTACTACATTCGATGTACTTTGATCTCTCTAATTCTCGGACAAATGGTATTCAACTAACACAGAACTTTCTTTCCGGTGCTGTTGTCAAAGCCCCTAAATTTTCTCAGAGTACCGTTATTCTTAAATGTTGACATTTTCTAAAAATCAATGAACGCATAAACTACAAGCTTCTGTCTGTCTCTCACATACAAAGTTCTCACTATGACTCAACCTTCTTACCTATATAAGCTTATCTCTGTTCAGCCCTCTCGCAACACTCGTTCCTTGTCTGCTGTCAGCATTACTCGACTATCACCAACGTCCTTCTTAAAAATTCCTAATCGCCCAATTCGGTTTGCATCACCCCATCTTTGGAATCAGCTTCCTGCTTCATTTCGTCAGTCTTATAGTAATCCTTCACATTCGTCTCATTTCATTTCACTCATGCCAGTTCATGTTTATCATCATCACCTCTACCGTCCGTATAACTCCTTTCTATTTTTCACTGCAAGCTCAAAACCGACCTTTTCACAAGTCCTTCCCACCATTGGCTGCTGGTATTGAACCCCTGGACTGCCTTCGCGGACTCTTGACTGCATTTCGGACTTTTTACGCTCATAGGTTTGTTTTTATCATTATTTCTTTAAGTTTCTTAGCTCGTGTGGAAAACTAAGCTGGCTACGCGTCACTTTTTTTGATCGCACGTTAAATACTTGCATATGGTATCGTATCGCTAATTCATAAAATTAAATACATTATACATTTATGAAGATTGCTATCTACTCCCGTGCCCCAAACCAAAGTCCTGGTGACGCTACGTAGCCTACATGTTATATGTATCACAAAAGCCAGTGGTTGCAAATGGCAAAGTGTATAAAGACGTTTAGTTGTTGGAGTATTGTGTTGTGTTTTCTGTTATTTATGCCGTTTTCTTCTTTATGTTTTGCTTACTGAGGTGCGAGCGCCGATTCTGATTTCCTTCAAGTTGATGAAAATAGTATAAAAAATATCTCGGTGACGCAGTCTAGGTTTGTTTTGATATTGGTATCACTAGGTCTTACGTACTTCAATAACAAGCTTCAAAATTCAATAGCTGAAAATTCAGTAAAACAGAAATTTTTCTTTCAAGATTCCGGTTTTTTGTCAGATAGAAATAAATAGGAAGAGAAACATCTGCAAGTAGGTTACGGAGAATTAATAATACGGAGAAAGCTGAAGCTCTGAAATACCAGACTTTCGTTCGACCACAAATCCGATAAAGTAACGTCTTTACTTTAGTCTCTTTCGCTTTAAGATAATGCCTCAATAATAAAGCAAATAGCAAATTTAGAAAGTTTAAACTGCGATTTGTTTACTTCGATTAGTGATATCTGTCAAACCGTTGTATGCGTAATAGGAAAATAATAAACAAGAAAAGACAGGCGGACGGCAGAGCCGTACGTGATAAGTTGGCGAATCGCGTAGAAAAAGAAACAGCGGACCGCGTGGGATAAAGTGAAGACGTCCTTTCATCTATCGACGCCGATCATTCTCATTTCTCGGCGTCTGAAGTTAAAGTCGGAGACACCGGTTGACTTAATAGCGGATCCACGCCAACGAATCTCTAAAATCCGAATCACGTATTAAGTTGCCGCGTCTGGCACTGCCCAGTGCGAGCAACATCTGAGCGCTTAGACTAAGTAAGTAGGTAAAACTGGGCGGACGGAGTCGGCGCGGCGATGACAGCAAAGCTCATGAGTAACGGCTACGTTTGGAGGTCTTCGTAATTTACGATTTCGGCGGCGAGCTAGCGCCCAGGCGACGGTAAACGACGCACGACGATGTTGCCTGAATCGCGGGTGGACGACGCGGGGCTGGATTAGTGCAAGGCGCTGACGGCGTCGCCGGCCGTAATTGGAAACGTCGCCAAATCCCGGCTAAGACCGGCTCAGCGAAATGAGCAGACGTTAGTTGGCGGCCGGTAAGAGAGAAGACACAATTAAACCGCTTCACCACGTGGGTTGCTGCTGCTGCTGCTGCTGCTGCTGCGTCTGAAGATGTGCACGACGTCGCGTCCTAATGATGTCACGTCAGCTAGGCCGCGTGAAGCGTCATCGCGCCAAATTGGCGTCAGGAATACTGCTCCGTATGCTGTCAGAAAATGTGTTTCTTCATTGCAGGGTGCTGCCACGTAGCGAATTTATTGGCATGATTTCAGTACAATTGCTAATCATTGTGAACGTTTCATAACGACGACAGTTTAACCATTTTCCCGTAAACGTGTTAAGTTACAAAATTATAAAGAAATTTACACAGCTACAAACGCAGATGAGCTATACTTACAATGACAGAACGCAAACGCAAACGATCTATCCAATGGTTGTATTTTAATGACCTTGAACGATCCTAACCCGATCATAGCTAGCATGCATTCTCATAGCTATGGTAATGCTGACGCACATAAAAACATAATACGGGTATAAAAATCTTTTCTACTGTTTGTATTTAGCTGTCTGTAGTCTTCTTCTGTCTTTCTGTGTTCTATCGTACTCGTTGCTGCATTTTATGCGAAATAAAGTGTGTAAAAATTGTTATACCACAAACACATGATATTAAGAAATAAAAAACCTAAATAGGGAACGCGCAGTAAAAGATTTCTTAGGTACAGTAACGCGGACTTTATTTTTCAGACGCAGTGTTCGAAGCTAAACACACCATGCTGAGTAATCACGACTGATACGAAGTTCGATGTTGCAGTACACATCTACTGTTTACTGGTCATACTTCATCCACGGTATCGACACGAGATATTGGTCACTCAACGCATCTTTCAGTTCAATTATTCAGCTTTTCAGCGCAACAGTGCAATAAGACGCAGTGTCAGTGTCATTGTCAGCAAGTTACGTTATCGCGATTTTCTGCAAACGAACAATGCTTTACTCTGAGATACATTGGCTCGATGTGGCAGATTGAGTCACATATAAGCTTGGGTTGACGGTGTATACAAGTGCTTGGATGGCCAGGCATCGGATTATCTGACTGAGCTGTGTACACCGGTCGCTCAAGTTGCACCTTCGCACAGTGGCGCAACTAAGTCTGTGGCGCCCGGAGGCAAGACATTGAATGGCGCCCCCATCCCTTCCCCTTCTTCCCTTCCCTTCCCTCCCAATTCCTCCACCTCCTTCCCCTCCCTTTCCTTCCCTCCCTTCCCTTCCCTTAGAAGTAGGCCCCCTTAAATCCAGC
>Ga0209149_1001116_pt1 | contig 12952 bp, 11 predicted proteins | sample WorMetTyACAVOLI2_FD_187423 | JGI IMG/M metagenome (GOLD analysis project Ga0209149, IMG submission 187423) | Marine gutless worms symbiont microbial communities from Max Planck institute for Marine Microbiology, Germany - Olavius algarvensis... ... | reverse complement strand
AACAGCACACTGGACGTAGTATGGGAGCATCAGTTTGTAGTCGGCTTGACACCGATCATACCAAGTGTGGAGCAGTATCCAGCCGATAACGTGACTCTGCAGTAGAATTTTTACATCTGTATAGTGGGCAATGGGACTTAAATCGTTATTTAGTGTCAAAATTGTCTGTGGATGGATTTTTACGCCGATTTTATGGATTTTTGCCTTACACTCAGCGGGTGTGGAAATGTAAAGTTTTGGGGAGCGGCCCCGTGGAAATTTAATGGGGAAGTCGGAATTTTAAGGATAATTTTTCGTCCACTAATGAAATTTTTTGGGGAGATCTAACTTCCGTTCGATGCCCGCCCAAAGGCCAAGCTTAACTTCCAAGACGAGGATTGTATCCCCTATGATGTGCCGTAAGAAATGTATTTAATGTGAATTTTTTTCCCCAAAATTTTCGAGTGATCGATGGGAAAACCCTAACCCTAACCTACCACACTACACATACAGCATACAGTGGTTACAAGCTGTTTGGTGGCTTATTTATTGGCGTAAGCAACTTGTTAAAATCGTCAAAATTACAAATTACATTCTAGAGCTGCGCTTGGTCTGTAAGCTGCAAGTTTTGAAGATAGGTTGTAATAGCTAAACTGAGTTGCTCACAAGTATATTATTCTGTTTCTTCACAATTGGAAACAGCCACACTCAGCTTTGACTAGGTAGCGAATGATACCGGCCAGAGTGGGTTAGGAGGCTGAGTTGGCCCGCGTAAGTTTCTGTAACTAAACAGTCTGTCTGTACTTTATAGGTCGATTCTGACTGGACTTTTTCCACCGACTGCTGGATACGCAACTGTCTACAGCCTGGATATTCGTACAGACATGGAAGAGATACGGAAAACTCTTGGAATGTGTCCGCAGCATAATGTCCTGTTTGATAAGTATGCTAACATGCAGCTGTGTGTATTAGTAGTAATCCAGCTACAGTGTATGTGCTGCTTTATCAGTCTGAGATGATCACCAAGTTAACAGGCATTCGTTCATCATTTACAACATCTTCTCAACACCATTTTGTGCTGGACTTATGCTTATTTGCGTACGTGCTCTTTACTTCCTTACTTTCACCAAGTTTGACGTTTGCTCAGTCTTCATTTGGCTAATTTATGTCACAGTTCTCATCTGAACATGGAGCTCAGAACGTGACGCAGAGCGCGAGTGTGGAAGTTGCAGGCTTTTGCAACGTTTCTCGCATGACAGTCGAACCGCAGGTTGGAATCAATGGTCACACCAAGCGACTTGAGCTTCGATGCGACCGGCAGAGTGCTTCCAGCAACGTCGACGGTGGTGATGTTGGCAGCTGACCGTAGCTGGGCAGGGGTGCTGACTTGAGTTGGAGGCCGTTCTGCAGGAACCAGAGGCGAACTGCGGCGGAGCAGTGAGTGAGCCTGTCGATGGCCTGCGTGGCGTTGGTGCTGTACATGCTGACGAGGAGCTGCGTGTCATCGGCGAACTGGTGGTATGACACGCAGTACGACTCGATCAGCTCGCCAACAGCTGACGCATTGGCAGTGAACAGCAGCGGGCCGAGCACTGAACCCTGCGGTACGCCACAGTCGCACTGGGTCATAGGAGACGAGTGTCTGCCAAGACGCACGAACTGCTGACTGCCGCGGAGATAAGACCTCAGCTAGCTGGAGGCAGCACCGACAACACCGAACTGACTCGAGACGGCTGGCAAGCACATCGTGGTCGATGGTGTCGAAGGCCGCCGAGATGTCGAGGCCAACCAGTGCGGTGATCTTGAACTTGAAATCGTCCATAATAAAAAAATTATTACAAGACGATAGACGGGAAAGAAGCTCAAAGCTTATATAAATCCCCTGTTATTACAAAGATGAAAATCAAGTTTTTTTTAAAACCCGCCAATGATTTACTAGCTATTACCTCCTTACTCAGATTATTCCATTGATTTACTACTCTATTACTAAAGAATATTTTGCAATGTCGAGCTGTCGAGGTCCTAACATGCCTTTTTGTAACTTTAATTGATGACCTCTTAAGCTGGATTTTGATCGAACAAAAAATATATCCTCACCGATGTCATCGTAACCTTTTACTATCTTAAATACCTCTATTAAATCACCTCTCAGCCTTCTTGTTTCTAGTGTTGTTAATCATAATTTTTTTAATCTTGTGTCATACTTAAATTTGGAAAAAACCATTTATCATTTTGGTTGCCATTTTTTGCACCCTTTCTAAAATATTTATATCTTTTTAAAAGTATGGTCTCCATGCCTGTGTGCAGTATTCTAATTTAGGCCTAATTAATGATTTATATAAGTGTAATATTAATTCTTTGCTTTTGCACAGAAAAGTTCGTTTAATCATACCTAACACTGCATTAGCGGCACCTGCCGCTTTTGCACACTGTTTGCTTGGCTTTAGGGTTTTTTTCTGGTATTACCCGTAAATCTCTTTCCTCATCTACCGTACACAAAGTGCTAGTTCCTAACACATAACTTGACTCATTATTGTTAAAACCAAAATGAATTATTTTACTTTTATCTGTATTGAATAACATTTGCCAGTCTTTAGACCATTGAAATAGTTTATAGAAATCATCTTGCAATACCTTTACATCTTCTGCTGTCCCTACTTTACTGACAATTTTTGTATCATCAGCAAACTTAAGTAACTTGTTTATCACTCCATCATCAAGATCATTTATGAATATAACAAACAGTAAAGGTCCTAAGATTGACCCCTGAGGTACTCCACTTAAAACATCTATCAACCACGAGAGTTTACCATTTACGACGACTCCTTGTTTCCTATTAAGTAACCAGTTTTCTATCCAAGTTAATATTTACCAGATGTACCATGAGCTTTGAGTTTACATATCAACCTAGCACGAGGTACTTTATCAAAGGCTTTTTGAAAGTCCAAGTAAATAACGTCAACAGTATATACTACTATCTGAGTAGTAATATATTCTAAAAATTCTAACAAATTTGTTAAACAAGATCGTTTCCCCATAAAGCCATGCTGGCTTTTATTTATAAATTTGTTATCTTTCAAATGTCTAACCATTTCATCTCCAATTAAAGACTACAACAATTTACCTACATGTGAAGTAAGACTGACTGGCCTGTAATTACCAGGGTCATGTCTTGACCCCTTTTTAAACACTGGTGTTACATTTGCCATTTTCCAATCCTGGGGCACAATACCATCGTCAAGAGACCTGTTAAATATCGTAGCCAAAGGCTCTGATATTTCCTCTGCGACATTTTTAAGAATACAGGTGTTAACCCATCATCTCCTGATGCATTACCCTCCTTCAGTTTCTCAATCCTAGATTTTACCATATCACGAGTAATGGTAATATCATACACTCCTTGATCTTGATCGTCAACAGCCCTCATAGCCACTTCCGGTGCCTCTGAATTTTCGTTTGTGAACACTGACGAAAAGAACTGATTTGAAACATTACTCATCATTAAATCATCTGTAATAATTCGTCCATCTACGTCCTTTAGTGGACCAACGACATCTTTGGTCTTTGACTTACTTCTAACATAACGATAGAAGGATTTATTATCATTTTTTATGTTAGATGCCAGTCTCATCTCAAATTTACATCTGGCCTTTCGTATTGCAGCTGTGGCTGCATTTCTTGCTTTTTTCTACTTTATAAAATTCTCAGATGTTTTAGTGGCCTTGAACTTATTCCACTTCTTACTTCGACATTTTATCATTTTGTTAACTTTATAGTTTACTCAAGGGCGATGCTTTGTCCTTAAACACTTTTTCTTGGGTACATGAGTGTCTACAGTATCATGACATGTCAATGAAGATTTTCCATATTTCTTCTACACCTTTGTCCAGAAGCTTCTTCGACCATTTTATGTCTTCTTGGCGTCGGTGGCTGCGTACACCGTGTTCATGACATGCAGTAATGCCGTTTCTGTGGAGTGCCTGCGCCGGTATGCTGACTGCAGTCGTGAGAAGTTTGGACGTGAGAGCAGGTGTGGCCGCAGCCTGTCTAACACCAGCCGTTCAATCACCTTCGAGATGGTTTTCAGGTTGGATATCGGCCGGTAGCTGGACATCTGCTCCTTGTCTACTAGTCCTGGCTTCTTGAGCAAAGGCAGTACCTGTGCTGTCTTGAACGCCGCCGGGAAGCAGCACTTGGCGAACGACAGGTTGGCCATGTGTGATATGATCAGCGCATAGGTGGTAGCACACGAACGCAGCAGGACTGACGGCAGCACGATCTACTGGCGATGACTTGAGGGGCCTCAATGTCAGCAGCTTCAGTACCTCCGCGGCGGACGTAGGAGCCAGCAAGGACAGCGTTGGTCCGGTGTGCAAGCGAGCGCTGAAGATTGGTCCACTGGACTGCAGCAAACTTATGGCGAAAAAAAACTGGCTGAAACCAGACGCCGGCGTCTGACATTGGCTGTCGCTGTTGACTTGTCGCTGGTCGCAGTGAAGCACATCGCGCACTATACATGCCAGGTCATGGCCGCATCGCTTGAGGCTTCGTCTAAGCGTTGCTTGATGGTGTCTGTCCTCGAAAGTGTGATGGAAGCGCGGGCGGTTGCTCGAGCTGCCTGGAAAGCCTGCCTGTCCGTGGTGGATTGTTACTGAATGCTTCTTCAGCCGCTAAATTTGGCTTAAGAAAATATTTTGTCTTTGGTGAATAACTTGAACAAGCTCAGGCAGGAAAGCCGGGGCTTAGCTGTTGCGCTAGGCGGAATTTTTCAAAGACTTCCGACCTTCTTTTGTACCTGAATGGCGACAAATCTCTATTTGGAGTGCTCATCTGCTGTATGCTACGATTGTATTGTAATTCGTTATTTTCTTTCAGCAGCTGTGTGAATTCTTACTATTGTGATCGCTGTGATTTTCACTCATTGTTGCATCAACATGGCATCATGTTCATTGGTTACCTACGGTACCGGCGTCGGCCTTGAGCTAGCGACAGGAAACGGACGAACCTGCTAGCCGGTAGCCTGGCCCGTGTGGTCCCGGGGCCTGTATAGAGTAGGCCACTCCGTTTCCTGGCCGGGTCAACCAGGGTGGCTTGGTTTTTTGGATTGTGTTTTTGAGTGTGTTGGTTTTTCTTATTGTCTTAGATTTGGTTTGTTTTGCTATTTTGCCAAGTGATTGGCTAGCGGAATCGTGTCCAAATAATGCCTATGTCGAGGAGTTAGTCTCCACAGAGAGCATTTGCTTCAGGACCCGTTAACTTTGTTTTTTAATTATATTTTTAGTTTCTTTGTCACTGTTTTAGTTGTTCATTCTCATCATGATCATCCCGTCACAACTGTCTTAACACACTACTCTCCTATGGCATGATAATTATAGCCTTTTTGTGCTGAAAGTGCCGTTAAACACCAACCAACCATGATTGGTTAGCATTGAAATGTGTCAGTGATTAAATGACGTTCACTACTGCATGTGTAGACTGACTGTAGAGGAACATATGTGGATCTACGCTCGGCTGAAGGGAATGCCAGTGACTGAGATATCTACTGAAATGGACAGGTTGTATGAAACATATACAAGACTGCACAGTTAATGTGCTGTACTTCTTGCAGTTAATGATTTACATTTGCAATAAATTTTCAAACTGCAGAATTTTTTTGGTATCATTTTTACCCGCCATATGTTAGTATGGAAGGGTAGACCATTGGCTCATGCTATAACAAGTGTCCAGACCTTTACCTTTACCTTTACCTATATGTAAAGTAGTATGGTCGCCCACCTTCATTGTAGGCCTATGTGAATGTACTAGGTGGCTGGCATAATCTATTAATATATTGTTATATATTTGCCTTAAGTTGCTGGCACCTGTAAGTGGCCTCACGCGCTTGCTTGCATCATTGGTCTCAAAACACTGCAGTCTGTGTGCTACTCAAAGATCAAAACTGTATGATCCTATGAGTGTTCCTGTTGACATGGTAACAACTTGTGTCAGACAGCAGCTGTAGTTCAGTGGCACTGTAGCAGTGGAGTGTGACAGAAATACCACTGTAGGCATATTAAATATTTTTGTCTAAAACTAAAATCGTTCTCGTGGTGCAGTTACAAGCTGTAGATTGGTGTTGTTTGAGTGGACTGACAGTGGTAGTGGTGTGTACTGTACTATGTGTAGAATGATTGATGACCTCGGCCTGCTCAAGAAGCGTCGCGTTGCAGTCAACTGTCTGTCTGGTGGAATGAAACGTAAGCTATCGGTTGCCATAGCATTCGTTGCTGGATCACGGACTGTCGTCCTAGACGAGCCGACGGCTGGAGTCGATCCGTACGCTCGCCGTGCCATCTGGGACCTCATCCTCAAGTACAAACATGGTCAGATTACGTCAAGTCGTGTTAGTAGTAGCCCCCACGACAGATAGTATTTCTAGGTAGTGACGTGCTCAGATCATTCTGTCACCACTGTCATGGAAGCATGTCTTAGCAGAACGACTGTTTCATATTTGCTATTAGTTAATGACTGGCTAGGGTTAGGGTTAGGGTTAGGGTTAGGGTTTGGGTTAACAAATGAGTTGTGCTGTGTCGGTGTCACCGAGTGGTATACAGTCGTCAGTGGTTTTTCAGTGTAAATACAAAGAAAAGACAGAATTGACGTGAACTAGAGAGCCGTCCCACTCGACGCATTCTAGGTCATTTTGTAGACGATTTTACAGGTCATATGACCCAGCCAATAGTGTCATAGCACTGAAGGACAATGGTTAGTCAACCAGGTCATGGGCCAATCCCACCAGGCTCAGCTCACTAAAAGGCAAAGAGAAGGATGTAAGCAAAAAAAATTAATATCTACACAGCGTTCCAAAAAAAACCAAGCCCCTTGATGTTTGATAATAACTTTTGCAAATGTAGACCGATTTTCAAAATTTTGTACCAGGTGATTCGTACGTAAATTCTCTATGTACACATCACAAAAATTTCCACCTCGGCTACAATATGTTGCTACACTACCTTGTGAAAGTCGAAAATCCAGAAATGTTACTGACTTTGACAGCACCTCAACAGACTGTTGACATGTTCCTGGGAACACTTTGAGGACTTGATTTAACATTTAACAGTAGTTAGACAGACTGTTTCAAGACTGCTGACACTGACTGCTGACGTGAACTAGAGACAGTGAAGAAGAACTGGTAATAGTGAAATAGTGAAGTATGTAAGTAGTGATTGACGGTTGATTTACAGGCCGCACGATTCTGCTGTCGACACATCACATGGACGAGGCCGACATTCTAGGTGACCGCATTGCAATCATTTCTAATGGACAACTGCAGTGTTGTGGTTCGTCGTTGTTTCTCAAGAGCACTTTTGGTGAAGGCTATCATCTCGTGCTCGTCAAGAACAGATCAGAAGAAGACCTACTGAGTGCAGGCATGACGTCATCTCATTGCATACAACTTTTATTTACATTTACTTGTCGATGACAATGCCCACTTAGCTACTTTTTGTTGACATGCCCAATGGACAATTCATAGCTAATCTCTAGTCCTAGGGGTCGGGTCTCCCTGAAAAATTTAAAAATGGGTGTTAATTGTTGCAGTTTGACGACATTTGAGACGGAAAAATGGCATATATTTCTGGATGATGATTTCGGTTAGGGTTAGGGTTCCAGCCTGCTTGCTCAGTTCATAGTTGCCAAAACGGGTACAAACTTTGTAGGCTCAGCGGCTTAGATGGAGCTGTAGTGCGTCATTTTACAACTCAGGTTTTAGGTAAAACCCGCCTACTCAGAACCCTACCTGCTGTGATCCAGTTAGCAGCAATACTTTTTACCACGTGATACTATGCATAGCACGGACTATGTTGTCGCAAGGTGTCCGTCCGTCTGTCCGTCCGTCTGTTACACGCCAGTATTCTGTCAAAATGGCTAAACGTATCGTCAAACTTTTTCAACATCAGGTAGCCAGACTGTTGTTTTTCCCTTCCAAACGGTACGGCCATACTCTGACGGGAACCGCCTAACGGTGCGTCGAATGTAGGGGATATGAAAAAAATTGCCATGTTTGGACTATTGCTCACTTTATCTCGGTAATGATACAAGATAGAGCTGTAGTTACTATAGAAGGCGAATGGGAAACCGTACCCAAGGTTTCAAATGGTACCATCTTCAATGATCTTCAGTAACCTGTAACCCAAATTGCAAGGTCATGAGGTTATTCAAGTGTTAAATAACTTGATAAAGATACAAGGTACAACTATAGTTACAATGGCAGACTAGTAGTAAGTCGCGTGTGGGTCTATCGACGACTGTAGTTACAATGGCAGACTAATAGTAAGTGGCTTGTGGTCTATCGAATAGCACTGTTTTCAATGACCTCGAACAAATTATAACCCAGATTTCAAGTTCACCCATTATTTGACGCTGGATATCTCAGAAATGGTGCGAGATACATAGCTACAATGTAATACTTGTGTCTTGGCCCGTTGGTAACCCACTGAACCCGTTTAGCCTGCTTGACCCGCTTAGCAGCTAGAGGTAGGAATCGTTAATATAATAATGGGTTTAAATATACATGTAATTGACAACGGTGTTCTGAGACACTGACGACAACTCTTTACCTTAAGAGATCCCGTCAGCAACTGAGCTCCACAGCGTTCGCGTCAGCTAAAGAGGCAGACCAACAGGCCCTCTGGCCACGGCTAAGGCCTACGGCCAAAAAACTCATCGGCCAGCCGTGTAGCGTATAGCGCTACACTTGCCCCCCCCCCCTCCGGTTTTAATCTTATATCTACCCCTCAGACCCGGCCAACTGAAAATAAAGGGTGTAAAAGTAAACATTCAAGTGGTATAATATACAACACTGATAATACCGCGCAAATTACAAATCATGAATGCAAACAGGCGGAAGCATATAATGTGAAAACACACCTGTCTGCACACATCACCTGTAATAATAATGACAAAATACCATAAATAGGTCGACCAGATAAACAATGTTAATAATAGTGAACTGTGAACTCACAAGTACGTACTGATGTAATTGTAACTTTAAAGCGTGATTTGCAAAGAATATTTAACTACAAAAAACGCTATGCTTGTCAAGTTGATTGAACGTAATACATACATGAATATGGAGTCAAATATGATACAAATATGAAAATTTGAATCGGTTGAAATGGTTAAATACTTAATCTAATCTTGTGAAATTAAATTAAAGTAGAAATTATAAACAATTTAGATGAATTGGCACGCCACAAAAAGACGATATTAATGCAATTAAACATGTTGAAAATAAATGACACGACGAATATCAAAAATGATCCGAAAAATGCAGTTCAAATTAAGATTAAATTTAATAAACGTAATGAGAGGAAATTTTGTTTTTGAATTATAAGGTAGTGTAGTATATACGATAACCTGAAAAATCGCATTAATAAAAGAATTAAGGCGACTGTTGTCAAAAGAACCGAACAATAAATTTCCAAGATATTATGTATCAGTTTGTAACTGTAACTTGCGTACCCTCAGGAACTCGGGAACAGGACAGATAAGCCAGATAGTATTTCGCCCAGAAAGTTTACCCTCATGAAAAAGGGTACCCCTCTGGACAATTTTCAATATTCAATGTAGAATAAAAACAATGACAAAACATTGTATTACTCTACACGAAACTGGCAATAAGATAGGAAACGGGGTATAATGGGAACATTTCGGTACGCTGACGAACGTCACGTTACGTCAGTATTTGAAGATCCACCGCGTTATATCTCTGCGGTACAGTCAGTCATTCAGATATGTTCATCATTCGATCTTCAGATCAGACCATCATTCGGTCTCCAAAGACACCAAAACAATATTCTCGGAATCTTAGGCAACAGTAACCGTATTAATTTTAAGTTAAAGTAGGTCATCGTAAAGGCGTCATTACGAATAAAAAAAAATCAATGTTATGCATTATTAACCATATTATAAAGGAAAATATTCGGTGTCGCAAAATATCGATGATATGAGTAAAGTTATACAGTTGATAAATTTGTTCTAATCGGTCCTATGAATAATTGTCACTTAACGATATTAATGTACATGAAAAATATTCGTAACGTTCATACAGTAAGGATTTCAATACAGTTTCAGTTGTGAAAAAGCCGGTAAAATTTGTCCAAAGTTCAATCAGAACGTAACGAAAAAGTTAAAATTAAATACTTAATTATCACATAAAATGCGCGACGTCAAAAAGTTCGTAGTCTAGCAATTAACAATGACAAATTAACGAAAATGTTCGATGTCGTAAAAGATTTATTATATCATTAAATTCAATGCAGAAATAAAATATTGCCGCACAATCTATAGAATTTTGTTCATAGTTCAATAATAAAAAAACTATTTATAGTTCGACTAATCACTATCAATTAATCGATATCGACGCAAAACATCGCGTAATGTCTCTCAATGTTTTAATATTAAATTAGACGTAAAAATAAATCAATTAAAATGTATATAGTGATTAAAATGTCTTTCATAGACAGATCTGTGAACTGTGATCTGTTAGCTATAGATAGAAATGAAGCATACATACACACGGTTTATCAATAAAAATAATATAGAAAAATTCCCGGGGTCTATCCTAAGCTCAGTTGCTCGTTGCTGACGGCAATCCAAAATGATTAATTAAAATGTTCAATGTTCGAATAATTCAATAAATTCGCACGATAAGCAAGCATGCATCATGCACAAAATGGCCATTTTATACAGTTCAGCGAAAATTCAGCGCTTGAAGATGGTCGTAGTCGAGCTGATGACAAGTTATGGAGTAATGACGGACAGTGGAAGTTCATGGAAGTTCATATTATTGTTATCAGGAACTCACTCTGTGAATGACGTCATCACGCGTGCGCTGCCCGGAACTGGATACGGGCGCGACGCGACACGAGAGTGACCGTCATAACGACGACACTGCTTGACTGACTCGATCCCAATCGATAACGACGAAGATCGTGACGTCATCCCAAGCAACGACTTGACAGCCCACCCATCAACGGCCAGTGTTCCCAGTAGACCGTTGTAGATGAATCGGAGATGATCGAGTACTAACAAGTCACAGAAACTGAAAGGCGATATAATCTGGAAATAGTTAATTGATATTACATAATATACAACAAATTTTTTGTCATAAGCCATAAAAGAATAGTAATATATTCCTAATTATCCTTAAAGCACCGTAATTGCAGTACGATACAATAATGTTATGTGATTACTGTTTGAACTTATGAATGTTAATTATTGAAAATATATAAAGTGATATTAGTCGAATTAAACTAACCGAAATGCATGTAAACTTATTAAAATTTCCACTATTAATCCAAAGATTCATCTAAAGCTGGAAAATTAATTTTAAAAGATAATTAGTGTCAATACAGATAATTATTAGAATTAACCCACTCAATAAAAATAGTTATGTAACATTTTGTTGAAATAAATGATCAAATGTTTAAATCTTTTCAATCTTCCGTATTATTATTCTTAAATAAAACAAAATTATTAGTTAACAATTAGTAATTACTTAAGTAATTTAAATTGAAAATTAGCTGAAATTATTGTAATGCATTTTCCGGCATCTCTCGACAGCTGTAATATGATCGTGAAATTAGTAAAATTAATGAAATTATTGAGATTAGTAATCAGTGAATAAAATTAATTAACAATGACAATAAATTTGAATCTATAATTAAAACCAACGTCACGATCATATAGCTGATAATTGAATCTTAGAAACAAATAATATATATATATATGTATATATATATCAGTCTGTTGTACGTAATCAATTAATTGCTAATGTCTTACAATTGTATAATATGATAATTCGTATTGGCTCATCACTAAAATATTCATGCCATTGGTGTCTGAAAATCTTCTAAAAATCTAACCTAAAATAATGAAAAGTGTCCTTGTTCAAAGAGCTCAGACATCAACGACACTATCCAGCAGTAATACAACAATTAGCAACTGGCCCATCACTAATGGTCTAATATCCAAAACTGGGCCACAGAACTACTCGTTATACCCGTTTGCTAGTTCTTCATAGACCAATTTTTTTTTAAAAAAAGAACCGTATATAAGTAATACATGCCGTATAACCTTTGCCTTTGAAGGTGACCTTGCAATGGTTAGCCACATAATAATACTAACCCACATATAGTCAACTGTTAAATGCCGCTATTGTAAACATAGTCAGGCCCAAAAACTCGCAACGCACAAGCATGCAACCCACAAGCGTAATCAAAAAGTAAGCCCAATAACTGTAGCATTGCGGCATAGGTTATCAGAAGCCCACATCTTAACACACTTACCACATCAACGGGCAACAGACAAACCATTCATAACTACATACACACCTTACTACTACCCAGTAGGCATATCGGTCAACCAGGCGTACAATTTTCCCACGGCCCACCGTAGGCCAGCGCTCCACCACGGCCATCAGTAAATAAAACTCCACGCAGCAGTCAGCATTGAAGCCACCAGGCCGTAAGGCTATAAGGCTAAGAGCCCACTAGTCCAAACAGAGCCCGCTAGCAGCAATAGGAAGGCACCAAGCCTAGGGGCTAAGAGATGCCAACCACACCTCGCCGCTACGTATTCTAGTTCTAGTTCTAGTCCAATAATCGTCAGACCACTTTCGCGTATCACGACGATGGGGGGTGTGCACACTGCTCAGGGCGCGTAATGGAGTTGCGTCTGGAATGCGGTGATGGTATCCACGTTGACGCAGGCTTCTGGAAGAGAGTTCCACTCAGGTACTGTACTGACAAAAAACGAATGTTTATACTGAGTAGTATGTGACTGAATATGTTTGAACTTGAAACTATAGTGATGTCTGGTTCTAGGATCAGCCGGCAGTAAAATGTCGTCAGCTTGTACAGGCATGTTGCACTTAACAATCTTAAAAAGCATGGCTAGTCGAATATCTCGTCTGCGATCTTTAAGAGGAGCC
>Ga0209149_1001115_pt1 | contig 12953 bp, 6 predicted proteins | sample WorMetTyACAVOLI2_FD_187423 | JGI IMG/M metagenome (GOLD analysis project Ga0209149, IMG submission 187423) | Marine gutless worms symbiont microbial communities from Max Planck institute for Marine Microbiology, Germany - Olavius algarvensis... ... | reverse complement strand
GGGGGGGGGGGGGGCGAGTTACCTTGCTGAGTCACGCACTGGTGATTTTTGCCGCGCGATGCTATGCATAAGCGTGACCTATGCCGTCATGCGGTGTCTGTCTGTGTGTGTGTGTGTGTCTGTCTGTCTGTATGTCACGTTCGTGCATTGTGTCAAAACGAATAAAGATATCTTCAAAAGTTTTTCACCGTCGGGTAGCCACACCATTCTATTTTCCGCACCAAACGGGATGGGAATATTCGACGAGAACCCCCCCCCCCCTAACGGGGGCGTCAAATGCAGGTGGGGTAGGCTAAAATCTCGAAATCAATGATTATTTGACCTTGCAATCGATAGCTGCTGCACCGTAGTTTATATTTCACACTCTGCGGTCGACTTTTTGTTTACGGCGGGTATTGGACGACCAAGCGAGATCGACGCGCTGCTGTGTACAGTGCGAGACCGATAAGCGCGGTCTCGCACTATTACACAGTCACGGTAGACGTGAATTGTGTGTATCACAGCAAGGCTCGACGTTACGCCGAAGACAACAGAACAGAATCGAATTGTACGCAGCCGGTAAATCCGAAGCCGAAGTAACTAGTAGGCCTAATAAAAAAACTGCGCTTGAGGTATTGTACTATTGAAGCTAACTACTGACAGACACGAGGCATCGCGCGGCCTCTTTGCGATAGCAGTGCTACTTGTCTTGTTTTATCATCAGCAAATCGGAAGAACGATTAAACACTTTCACAAATCATATTTTAAAACCAAAATGTTCAGATTCCTCGTAGCTCGATAGTAGGCCTAATTTATGTGTTTTGGTCGATTGTTCTTTAAAATGCGTAAATATGTGATTACCAATAGATATTAATACAGAAGACGATAGGACGATACAACAGCAAAAATGACTACAGTCGAAAACAGGCAGAAGTAAGATTAAAATTACAAGAACTAATCGGTAGAATAGATAGCCGAACGTTACGCGTCGTCAACGTACTGGGCCGCTTAATCGTTAGTTACATTACATTACATTACATTTTTTAACGTGGCCTAAGTAACAAATAACTTAAAGGACCACGATGGCGACAGAAAACCATAGCAAACTACAAAATGATGTCCGGATAAGATTGCTGAAATAAATGAGTTTTCAGTTTCTTTCTGGAAACTGGCAGCGATGAAGCCGATGTAATGTCATTAGTAAGAACGGTATTAACGATATTAGAGATAGCCTATTAAACGTCGAATAATGGCGTGCCCTTGAAATCTGGGTTAAGGGTCATCCAAGATCAGTGGAAATGGCACCATTCGATAGACGGCATACGAGTTTCTATTCGTCTTCCATTGTAACTATGGCCGCATCTTGTACCGTTTACGAAATAAAGTGTGATATTGGTCGAAAAACGCCAATTTTTCATACCCCCTTTATATTTAACTTGCACGATCCCCTGGAAGCTCTTGGATTTTTTTTGCCCAAAATTTTAATACAGACTGTCCGAGTTCCTGAACTACTAGGCGGTGCCAAAATATTGCCGAAAAGTTCAAGTCTCTGCCTAGAGTGCAACAACGTTACAGACAGACGACAGGGGTGGCTCATGCCATAAGCCCAACGTAACGTAGTAACGTTCGGCTAAAAATTAAAGCATTTAACTGGATACAGATCGTGGTATTTGTAGCAGAACAATTAATAACTAGAAGTGCACTCGTCTGTAGAGCGCATTTACCTCCGACAACGATGTTTCGACGCCTCAAAACCACGCGTCGCTGCTTCGACGGGCGCCCAATACCAGTATGTGGGATGTTCCCAACGTAATAAAATTCCGCGTTGCAGTGCATACTCTATGGGAGAAAGCATTCCGGTTCCGGCATCCGGACTATGATCCGGATCGGGCTCAAAAGTTGACCATTTCGTCCATGTTCCGAAACCTGCCGACACGCAAAATGTCATCAAAATCCATGCACGCGTTTTTGAGTAATCTTGCTAACAGACAGACAGACAGACAAACATCGCGGGCAATCGCATTTACCTCCTCCGTTGTCGGAGGTAAATAAGCACATTTATAGAGCACCATGTATGCCTACAGAAGGCTATAGCGCTCCAGGCTATTTACCGTGTTCTCTCAAAATACATTAATGCTTTAGAATGCAAAGGTAGGCCTAATTAGTAAGTATCGTACATTTATAGAGCGCATTACGTGAGACACCCCTAATGCGATACAGTGCCACTTCGAATAATATGAAGTTGGTACACTGGCCGTTGATGGGTGGGCTGTTATACATTTGGTACAGCGATGATGAGACTGAGCGGAGCCGCAGCCCATCCAGACCCCTCCTCGCTGTACCAAATTTAACAGCCCACCCACCAACGGCCAGTGTACCAATCACCGTATTGCTGGATAATGGTCCGTTGCTCTGCGGTTTTAATGTGATCATTAAAAGATTAAATACCCCGCTCTCACAAAAAAAACTTGCCACGGCGCGGACTCACATACTACTATGCGGTATATTGCTACTGTATAGCAACATGGAGCGATAGTTACTGTTATACGTACTTATAGCATTTCGAGATATTGCACCAGTGAAGGCGTCGCTTTCAACTATGCGCGTTAATTCCGACATCGGTAGATGATTAGCGCGTACACTGCACACAGGGCGCTGTCATTGCTGGACCAACAGCAGCTGCTGTGTTCTAAACTAATAACACACTGTGTACAGCCGTGGGAACACGTGCTCGACAAAATTGGCTTCGACATCATGTAATATGCTAACAAAAACACTGGCACAAACCTGGGAAAGGAAATTAAACAGACTACAGCGCCTGGCATGATTAGGCTAGCTCTCATTTATATGCGCTGTAATGAGGCAAATGCGATTGCACAGTTACGAATAACGTAGCCAAACAGAACTGCAAATGTCCACATAGTAGCGATTATAAAACATTTCTGGAGGAACTGATCTAATAACAACGTAATGCGAAGCATAACATAACTGCCACGCCATCCTCCATGGCGTGGCGTACACATCCTCCAAATAAATTCAGGCATTATTTAAAAGTAGGCTGGGAATCGAATCCTGCGAAGCATGGTAGCCCGCACGCTGCCGCTTCCCCGACCGCCCCACCCTATCCCTTCAGAAATATTAAAGTCATGTGACCGACACCACACCCGTTTCCGGGGAATTTTAACCCCTGGTGTGGTACTCGCCATAGTTGATGCATTTGCGAAATTTAAAGAGCGTGGTTTCATCCTACAAACGATCGCGTGACCCAGACCACGCACCTTTGGAGGGATTTTTTACCCTTGGGGTGGGACTTGGCGTAGTCGATCCATTGGCCAAATTTAAAGAGTGCAGCTTCATCCACTCCACAAATATTGAAGGGGGTTTAAATTTGCAAGACAGACAGATATCGTGCACCGGAACGATTACCGTGCAGACACCGTGCACCGTTCACGCAATCAAAATATTATCTGCCACGTCCACTTCGTGGCGTGGCAGATAATAATGCATCTATAATGTTTCCAGATGCAGTTAATGAGCACGTATAGATCAAACGATGAGGAGCTGAAAGTGGTCAGAATATCGTCAGATATGTCATATGCTTTGTTGTGAACACTGTAGAAGAAAGCTTTCCGGTGACTCTAACACTAGAAAGTGTATCGGCGACTACAGCCATCATTAAGTGGACCGCTGCGCATGCGTCGGTCTCGGCATCCTCGCCACGTCTGCTGGTCCGGCGGCTGGTTCAGTTCGACGGCGACTCGGCAGGCGGCGCCGAGGACGCCAGTGTCCGGGTGGTGGCGCTCGACTCCGCCGACAGCGACGGTCACTACCACCTAGATGAGCTGATCGACGGACAGATGTACAGCGCTCAGTTGGTCGTCGACCAGCCCTACTACGCTGCTGCCAATATTAGCAACGTTCTCTATTTTACAACCCCAGACGGTCTGTTCATATTCCTTCATTCTGACGTGTTTAGTTGTTTACGTTTGTGTTATTTTAGTTTGACGTCGCTGTACATATCAAAGATGATTAGCGACCACACAAAAACTATACATAAAGAACATTACTATCTACTAACAGTTCATAATGTAAGTTGTTTACATTGCCTCCGCCGCTATTGGTGTAGTGCTTGTAGAGCTAATTCTGGTTTTGTCTTATTATTATTATTTTTTTGACCCTCGTTATTATTATTATTATTATTATTATTATTATTTTACCCCTGGTAGTAAAGATCCCAGGGGTTAAAAACAAAAAAATAATAAAAGCAAAGTAAACAGCTGGAATGGTCAGAGGTCCGAGTTGTCGTGCATGGCAAAAGTCTCTCAAAACAGAGTTGAATCTGAATTATACAGGGTGAGTCAAAATAAAGTAGCCCCATAAACACTTTGGTTAAGTCTTTTTGCTTCAAATTTTGCGTATTTGTTGGCAATTCATATCCAAACACGTCTATCAATTTTGGTGGATTTGTCTTGATTTATTCATTAAATAGCTTTAATTCTACCACAGATACCCATCGTTTTCACGTTGTCGAGTTTTGAATATTCACCCAGAAAACGAAAATGCAGTCCACCAGCTTTACGGAAATGTAAAACCAAGCTTGTCTTCGCCTAATAAAATAACTTTTATTTGAATCCACCCATCTGTAACCAGAATAACAGTGTGTGGGCTAGTGAACGTAAAGCTGACATTAAACATCATCGACTGCTTGTTAAACGGAAGACGTTTTTAATTGCCCCGCGTGTCGTTGTGTCGGCCGGAGTGTGCGTCGGTGGAAAAGGGCGTCTGCACTTGAAAAATTGTTGGTGGAAGATTGTGAGCAGTTGCTACCGAATGGTTTCATTTTCCAGCAAGACGGCGCTCCGGCTCACACGGCACGCGTCACACTCACACAGAACTGGCTGTAGTCAAACTGCAGTAACTTCATCAACAAGGATGAGTGCCCCCCCCCCAGTTTACCCGGTCTAAATACATTGGATTATCACGTTTGGGGGCAGTGCTGGAGTCTTATCATAAGCTGCGGCCAAAGCCAAAAATCCAATTTCGAGCTGAAAGAGTTTGTAAATTTCGTGATGAACTAAACTGAATTGTTTAAACTGAGTGGTGCTACTAGTTCAAGTGATGTAGTTTTCACATATAAGCCGGGCAAAACTGGTAGTCACTGGGGATAAAGTTGAGCAACAACACCATGAGAATTTTAATTTTCAAAGGCCTACGCTAAAATATTCCAAAAAGTTTAAGGGGGCTACTTTTTGAATCACCGGTGGATGTACTGATTAAAGTGATGCTTAACATTAACGCGCTGCATAGGCACTTTACACAGTCAATAGTACGAGTCGTGGTGCTGGAAGAAACTCACAGGTGAGAACACACCTTGAAGTTTATCGACTATAATGTTGCTATGACATTCATTCTTATTATTATTATTATTATTATTATTATTAACAGGTCTAGTTGACGTAGTAGCTGAAGCGGAACAGGTGCGTCTTCGGTTCCTTGCTGGAACATGTTCCGAATGGAAGCTGGCAGGCGGTTCCACGATCTCGACGCTGTCATGGGAAATGAACGAATAATGATAATGATAAAATGATAAAAAGTGTTCTAGTGCCCAGTCGTACAAAAAAGTCTGACTGTGCATTACAACAGTCAATAGGTAACGTGCGTAGGTATAGAAAATAAAATAAAAGTTAATCAGTAAAAGCACGATGAAACAGATGTGACTTGAGAGCTCGTCTGAACGCTAGATAACTGTCGATGGTGCGGACCGCTGGAGGAAGACTGTACCATGTACGAGGTCCGCAGACAGAGAAGGCGCGTTTGCCGAAGTGGGTCCTCGTCCGTTTCACGACGGCAGCTCTGGTTAGTGACGACCTGAGCTGACGCCGTTGTGAGTCCGCCGTGTTGAACTCGACCAGGTCGGTGAGATCAGAGTTGCACGACTCTTGACCCGACTCGCGGGTCGGGTCGGGTCGGGTCAGAAAATTTGCAGTTCGGCCAGAAGATAAAATTTAACTTTGAAGTGTCTTGGTATATGTGTTTTATTTTGCATTTTAGTTTCAGTATCTCCCGTGTAGTTTTCAGTGTATAGGCTATAAGGCGACGTGATGGATGGTGAATCTCTATCAGGGACAGCGTCACGCTGGCATGACCATGTTGTTAATTGTTCGCTGCATCAGCTGTAGACATGTTGCCATCAATATAGTCTTGTCGTTACTCGCGCTGCTGCGGAGGCAGACTATCATGAGCCGTTTATATCCCACTTCTCGCTCACCTGTCCTCTCATAATAACATTAGTGCGCCGGAACTTGACTACCACGATAGTCTTTGATGAACTGGTCGTAAAAGGCGAGCAGGCGGCCATCAGAGTCGCTGTCTGTGTCATCACACGCTGTGCTGTGACATTGATATCGTCAAATTCAAATGACACCGCATCAGCAAAGTGCAGCGCTGAAGCAGCCAGTTTTCCATTAGCTGCATGGCTAGAATAGCGACTTAATAATGTCTGAGACGAGGCAGGTACGATAGATAGACATTTTGTCAGTATACTCAGTTGTAAGCTTAGAGCGCAGAGTCTCGTCTCAGCGAAAAGTCTGAACCAAATACTGTCGATATAGAAAGACGCTTGCGCGAAAAAAGCGAAGAATTCGTGTTGAAACCGCATCTATCTGGCGAACTTACTATAGGCCTACGTGTCTGAAGGTGCTACCTGCTTAGTTTCAGCAACCCGCTGCAGTTCTGGGAGAAACACGCGATGGAATATCCCATTATGTCGGAGACTGCTCGGAGACTCCTGTACATCCCTGCCAGTTCGGCACAATCTGAAAAAGACTTTTCATCCGTTGGACATACTGTAACTGACATGCGGTCGCGACTGAATGAGAACACTGTAGAAGCCCTTAAGTTTCTTCGTTGGGGAATGCGTGCTGAGTTAATCAGTAATCAGTAACTACAGCTGCTGTAGTGTAGGGAGCCTATAGTGAGTACTAATGGCTGGAATAATGTCGTATCATGTATAAAGCAAGACGTCTTGTGATTTTTGCTGATTTTTACGTTTTATGAATATGCCTGCGGGTCGGGTCGTGTCACGCCTTTTCCGGGTTTGGTCGGGTCGGGTCGCAAAATTTGGACCCGCGTGCAACTCTGGGTGAGAGACGATGAACAGCGGTTGCGGAGGATTTGGTGCATCAGCGTTGCATTCTTTAAGATAATGCGGAACTTGACGGGTAGCCAGTGTAGCTGATGTAGTGTTGAAGTTATATACGACTGCAGATCGAGATTAAGTACTAATCGAGCAGCCGAGTCGAGTCGACCGCTGCGTAGACTGAACGGTCATCAGCGAAGTGTCTGCTGAATGCAAGTGTCGACGGCCTTCAACCGCCGATGTTCGCTGCAGGCTTTCGGCGAGGTACGTCGGCGCTGTGCCGTGCAGGCAACGGAAAGCGAGAACGCAGAGTCGGAACTGTATCCGCTCGGGGACTCGCAGCCAATGTAGGTCATAGAGGAGCGGAGTAATGTGATCCGACAGTCGCTCCGAGAAAATGAGCCAAGTTGCAGCGTTCAGAACTGACTGTAGCCTGTCGAGAAGATAATTGGAGACATCAGCCTGCATCGAGCAGCAATAGTCGACTTCGCTGACGACGAGATCCCGGATAAGTATCAGCAAGATCTGTCGTGGCAAAAAACCGCCGCACGCTGCAGACCTGCCGAGGAACGGCAAAACACGATAGGCGGCGATGTGCGCTTTTATGCACGCTTTGTATAGCGCGTCGCCTTATCCGCTCAATATGGACAACGTGTCATATCTATAGTGCTTCAACCATCCACCTGTTACGACGGTGTGTACGGTTTTGGAACAAGAAACCACAATGCCAAGTTACGACACAAAAGTTGTTGTGTTTAATCGTAGTGTAATTCGTATATATGCAGAATTGCAGATATCCATTACTTTTCATTATAAACTGCTATTTTTAAACTTTAAATTAACTTACACATATTTATGTAGCACCGTATATGGCCGTAGAACAACGTGCCCAAGATTGTTACGTAGTAGCGCCACGTACAGCTGAGACTTGAACCCGCAACCTCTTGATTGCAGACTGACGCCTTAACCGTTGCGCCATCACATAGGCCTACGCTTATGCGGCCGTTTTCAAAACGGATGATGGCAAACCGGCAACTAAACAAGAATAGGCCTATATCGTATGCAATTTGTACGCCATTTGCTTGTTCTATACTGCGTTGTTTCGGTCGTTGTATTGTAGTCGTTATCGTTTCGATTATGTTGCATGGTGATCATCGAAGCACAAGTTTTGCTAGCTATGTAGTGGAGAACAGCTGCTCTCGCATTTAGCTCTGTTTTGCCCACAGAAGTCATCAGCGCTTATAAATAAATTGCACTTTGTGGATAGGTACTTCATATACACATACAGTACACTGTGAACGGAAATAAAAGGAACCTTTTATTTTCTTGCATAGCTTCTAGAAATGTTAGCCAATTTAAATGAAAAATTCAGACAATATAGCCGAGGGAATGCTGAATTTATGTACCTGAAAATAATTTGTCTTTTCGTTAAATTTTCTTTGTTAGCAGCGATGTAAAAAGGACAGTAGTAATAGTATATAATATATATTACGCATCGCATATCTCGCTGGACTCTAACAAGTTAAAGTGCCTTAGTCGCACGGACCACACACACAGTCAGTCTGCAGCCTGTTCGTAGTGATGCCCTTTCCCTTGAGCACGTCGTAAATATACTGCAGAAACATGGTGGGCGAATGTAACGGTCAGGCCAAGGATAGCGCATCTAAGCCCAGGTGATTGGGCACACCTGCAGATGGGCAATCAATAACATCGGTATCATTACTAACAGCAGCACATCTCGGGTGTGGCATATAGTCGTTACTCCATCTCGTACTCGTAGACTGCGGTAGGTCAAAAGTGCCATGTTGTAATGTTGTTGTCTGTACTCGCCAGGTGGCGGTACGGTGCAGTTCGTCAATTTCCGGATGCATCCAGTCGAGTTGGGCGTCGTCGTGCTGATCTTGGCCGCTTGGGCGGGCGCCGTCGCCGCCTTCCTTCACAAGTGGCGGCGACTACGCATAGTACCGCCACGCCAACTACGATACAAACATGCCACGCCCAAGAACCTCGATGCTGTACAGGTAATGTGACCCGACCTCTCATTGAAAACGGAAACACTGACAGTTCATTGATCATATATAAACAGAAAAGCTAAATATCGCACACGACTGCAGAAGATCAGCATTTTGTATTTCGAATAAAATACCACGTTCTCGGATCTTTCGAGCTCGTCGGTTAATTTTTTAACCCTTAATGGGCACATTAAAACCCCAGAGTAACGGCAATACGGTGATTGGTACACTGGTCGTTGATGGGTGGGCTGTTACAATTGGTACAGCAAGAGCGCGTGGGCGGGCTATGGTCCCGCCCAGTTCCCTCCTCGCTGTACCAAATATAATATCCCCAGTCAACGGCCACTGTACCGTCTTATATTATTCGATGTGACACTATAATTACCTTTGCACTCCAAGGGGTTAACGTTTGTTTGTATACCTCACCCTGTTGATAGCCAAAAAGGCATTGTTTTGCCTTCGTAGTAATGTTTGTTTATTTATGACGATGTTTGTTAACCTTTTGTAACTTATCAACATTACAGGACAAGAGTTACAGCTATCGTCGTGGACTATCAGAATGGACAGTCAGTGGCTGTCGGATCATGCCGTTTGAAGTTGAACATTCCAGGACTTTTTGAGTTTATACGAGACAAACAGACGGACTGAGTGCTGCAACCTCATATGGGAGGATTCCTTAAGTATGCCTGTACATTCGACGTAACTATAAACGAATGTATTGTACTGTATGTCATGATAAATTTTTATACAAGTTTACATTCATACTATTTCTGTATACTATATACTACTACAGTACGGCGTTCATCGTCACTGAAATTTTTACTTCCCCAATCGGTGGGCGACATGCTTTCTTTTGTTTTTTAGTATCACGGAAAAACCGGCTGTAGCTGTCGTCACGAAACTTTCAGAGATGGCCGGCAGTTCTGGGGTCGTGCCGTTATATGTTGGGTCATGTTGGGTCACGGCACGCCTCTCTCACAGAAGACCAATCTGACGCCTCCCGGGCAACTACAGTGGGGGTTTATGCTTGCATATACCTGACTGTAGGCTAAGTTCAGATGGTCGCAACAGAGGGCTTACTGCCCGGCCGTAATGGCGAAGGGAAATGCGTCTGCCGTGCATCGCAACCCGTGTCGGGGATTGATGGGATCCATGTGGTTGAGAACAGGTGATCTGTGGTGTGAGAAACTGGGCAATATACCACTCTGGCTCCTTGATATCCTCTAGACGGGAGATTAGGGTTGACTCGCCCTAACCAATCGGCTAGCCACGTGAGCAAGAACAGGGAGCTCTGGTTATCTTTCTTGCCGCGGCTTATAAGTTAATCGGAGGCGGGAACCAGTCTTGGCCAGGGTGATGGGTGATGGGTGTTTGGGGCGCGGGTGGCGGGTTCTCTCTACGGGAGGACTCGGCGCGCGCGCACAAGACATGCTTGAATCCCTGGCTGAGTGGTTTTACGCAACCGAGTATATCTCCTCAGTACCCATAGCATTTCGGGATCTGAGGAGACGAATTGCAGTAGCATGTTCAAATTAGTGTACACACCTTAGTGTGTCCTTAGTAATTACACCACTTAGGTTGCCGAATTATCGGAATTAGAAAAAAGGACACCAGAGGGGAACCTCGTTGAAGGAACCCTCTTGGAGTGCCTTCATAGAATTCATCACACTACTAGTCTCTAACATAGAGCTAGATGTTTAGTCCCTAGTTTAACTAGGAGAACTTTTTCTGGGGATGGCCTGTGGACCCACTGGCGGTCTTGGTCTACGGGGCTGAACAAGCCCGCCCCTCATTGGAATGGAATTGAATGGGTCACTGCTCGCCGTCAGCATCAACTGCCATGATCTGCATTCAAGATTGGGCCGCATGACATTATTCCATCCAAGACGGTGCGTGACCTTGGTATTTTCATTGACGCTGACCTCAGCATGCGGTCTCACGTTCAGCGGACTGTCGCCGGTTGCGACGATCAGTGTCATCGTCTGTTTTCCAGACTCTGTGCTGACGAAACTAGACTTTGGCAACACTACGTTGGCTGGTTTACCGACCAACCTACTGAATCGCCTCCAGTCTGTTCTTAACGTTGCAGCTCGGTCAATCGCCGGTCTACGTCGCTAGATCACGTCACTGACACTCTTGCCAGTTTTCACTGGCTTCGTGCTCCTGAGCGCATCAATTTCAAACTGGCGGTCCTTGTATACCGAGCTCTGCACGGCACTGCACCTCGATACCTGTCTGACCTTCTTCGCCGCGTTGCTGACTTGCCGTCTCGTCGTCGTCTATACGGTCGGCTACATCCAGCCAACTTGATGTCCGCCCGTCGCGTCTCGTAACTGTCGGAGACCGTTCATTTGCCTCTGTTGGGCCAAAGCTCTGGAACAGTCTCCCTGATAACATTACATCGGCCTCATCGCTGTCAGTTTTCAGAAAGAAACTGAAAACTCACTTATTTCATCAATCTTATCCGGACGTTATTTTGTAGTTTGCTATGGTTTTTTTGTCGCCATCGTGGTCCTTGAAGTTATTTGTTACTTAGGCCACGTTAAAAAATGTAATGTAATGTAATGTCGCCAATATCCAAATTACTGAGTCGAAACAAGTAAAAATCGTTTTGACTATAACTTCGCACGGTTTGCAAGGGGCGGGGCGAGGTTGTCAATCATGTTTCGGAGGTTGACAGGAAGTTGTCTTTATGCAGGTGGTGTCAAAGCCGAACGAGTCGGTTATCTACAAGAGCTACACGGGTAAGCTGTCGACGACGATGGAGGCGCGCCGGTCGCGTCTGGAACGGATGCAGACGCTGCCCAACATCAAGCTAATTAGTCCGACGCTGTCGTCGCGTAGATCAGTCCTAGATTCTACTCCCGAGATACCTTCAGACGACGACGCGACGTCCTTTACGCAGCAGCAGCAACCGAGGCGCCCTGGCAAGACCATGGCGTTCGTGAAGCGGATGTCTGAAGGTCGGTTCTTCCTGGCGGACAGGTCGCCGTGCGGACCAATGACCAGCTCCATCTTCCGACACTCGCCGCTCCCCGCCACGTCGACATCGACCGGCAGTGACGGTGATCGGCTGCAACAGCAGCACGCCGACCTGCAAGTTACTCATCAGCCAGTCGGTGTCGACGTCCAGCGTCAACAGTTGAAGGACGCAGAGAACAATGTTAGCGACGGCGACGAAGACGTGTTCAGCAGTCCGGCCGCGACAGTCGTACAGACGCCCACTGACGGTAAAGACGGTCGCTTAGACCGAGGCGGGAACCTGCTACTTCCCGGTGAACAGTCCAGTGCAGCCGACGACGGCGAGACGACGCCGCTCGGACCGACCATTGACTGCTGAGCGGCACACCCAAATTTATCACAACTTTAACTAGCTCTCTTCACTGTAGAATCCAGTCGTTGACGGGTTCACATCATGCACGGCACGAACAGTCAGGCTGCTTAATGCTACGAAATGTTACGCGTCAGACAATTTTCGATAAACACGAACAGCGCGTAAAAACTGAAATTGCAAGGCAACGATCCAAACAAGAGGACCATGCAGCTGCGGGCTCTAATCTGTGGCAGCTCATATTGGCATATACGATACGATACGATACGATAGTGGGTATTTAACGTGCAGTAAAAAGCTGACGGGTAGCCAGCTTAGTCTACCACACGGAACAAACAAAAAATTAGAATGTGAAACTAAAAATAATATGATGAGCATAATAGGTCCGGTCCAGTCCCGTTATCGTGAGGCAGTCCAGTAGGTAAAAAGAAATCTACGGTGGGAAGGATTTGTTGAAAAGGTAGGTTTTGAGCCTGGAGTGAAAGAGAGAAGG
>Ga0209149_1001114_pt1 | contig 12953 bp, 9 predicted proteins | sample WorMetTyACAVOLI2_FD_187423 | JGI IMG/M metagenome (GOLD analysis project Ga0209149, IMG submission 187423) | Marine gutless worms symbiont microbial communities from Max Planck institute for Marine Microbiology, Germany - Olavius algarvensis... ... | reverse complement strand
TGACGATTTTCTCCACCAGCTTGTCAGTGGCAGCCTTCCTTCGTAGGGCTGGCGGTTCAATGTTGGAGAGCACTGGAAGCCATGGGAGAGGTGTAGAACGGAGGGTACCAGAGATGAGACGCATTGAAGATGCTATATACATAGGACATGTTAAGATGTCCCTGGCCTGTATGGCAACGTATTTTGCGACGTCCCTGGCGCTGAATGTGTCGAGGGCTCGGAAGTGTCCACGTACACACAGGACAAACATCCCTTATACAAAACTCCCTGCCTGCCACCCAACCTGAATGACCTCTCTGCAGCATTTTCTCTCAAATGCCAGCATCCGTCCCCTAAAATCCCCAGCCAACACCCACGCCTCACACACACACACAACACACCTGTCTTAGCCAACTATACAAATGTGTGAAACTAGAAAGAAACTGGTGTCAAGCACAGATAAACCTCGCCCCATGCACCACTGCAGGGTGCTGCCACCTGGCGAATCTAATAGCATGATCGAAGAGCCACGATCCACCTATTCTGAAAGTTTCATAGTGACAACTGCAACCATTTTTCTGTAATGCTGCTAACAAATAACAAACAAACAAAGTTAGAAACACAGGTACGCATAACAGTAATAACACGTAACAGAACGTCTCTAGCAGTTGCTGTGGCAAGGCAACAAATCATTTATCACAACCGAAGTGTATGTAAAATAACCTGAATCATGGAGTAGACGTAGCTCTCAGGCCCAGTAAACTCCGTTGGATCTTTGACCTTCACAAGAATTATGAAGGACAGATAGTGCCACATAAAATGCTCCTGTTTGCAATGCTCCTCAAACGACACCGTCTTGTTGTCAAACGCCGACCGATCAAGACCTGCACAGTTAGCATAACTGCAGACAACGATCCAACTGAAATTTTACTAATAGGCCATACAACGTTTGACGACAGCACAGTAACCTATTTTAAATCTTCTTACACATAAGTAACACGTGAATTAATTCCGAGAATTAACTACAATCGTTAGTTTCAGCTTTAAAAATGAAAAATGAAAAGGTGTTCTGCAAGTTAACATCATCAACATGGAAAATGATACGATAAAACATAAAAAAGGCAGGATGGCTAATATTGAAACTGGTCCAAGTGCAATGTGTGTACAGTGCATGCTCGTTTGTCTGATCATGTAGGTATAACCTCATGCAGACATTAACAACACTGCCTGGAAAGCACACATCCACTTCAATATATGTAATGAGTTGTGTTTCTATGTGTATCAGTCATAGTAACTGAACAAACCACAGATGAAGCAGGAATTCCTCCGCACTTCCTCCTTCTGCTGTTTCTCGCTACGGAGGTCGGCGAACGTGTCGATGATAACGCCAAATATGAGGTTGAGTACAATGATGATGACGATGAAGAAGAAGATCAAATCATAGATAACACGTGCAAAGAAGAGATGTTCCTACAGCGCATATTATACACAGCTGATACACACTACAAACAACACTGACAGCAAGGAACAATAACAATAAAATGAACATTATTATATGTTAATCTTCTTCTTGTATGCATGTCATGAACCCTAACTGGTCAGCCACGAAACAGCATCTTCATCCGCAGAGTGTAGCCAAGATAAGCCGCCATTCAGTTTTGTCAGGGGACAGGATTCGACAATGTGGGACATCGTCTGGGTCTCGCCACAAGGACACATGTTAATAAAATGTGCTTTCAAAACTGCACAATCAACTCTACGTGCCTTTTAGCAACAACAGATACCAAAAACGTTCAGTCTCTTGGTAAACATCAAGATGAAAAATGAAGGAATTCACAGGCAGACTGTTGCACGTGACTGGTCTGCACTAGACATCTCTACAGGAATGGGACACGACTCCCGTCTCCACTCGTCTCACACAGTTCTGTTCCATCACCAATTCCATCCCCACAGACTCACTTACTTACAGCACAAATGAAAACAGCCAGTTTCTGCCTCACCAGTGAACATGACTATCAGACGAAGTAGGACGTGGATACTCAGAAGACCTTCGGCAATTCACTACGGTTATGCAATTCCCACAGATTTCCTGCACTAATAAATTCTACAGTGTGTCCACAAAAAAACAAAGCCAACTACTTTTCAGCATAGTGTCATCAAACCGCAACTAAATGCTCTAATTTTTGCCACAGCGATTTAAGAGACAACTGCAAGTCTGCCTATGATAATGTCTTCCATCTTACATGTGTAATACCTATACCTGGTAAAACGTTTCAGACAAGTGGCCTTTTGGCGATAAACAAAATAGTCAAACAGTAAAATCCCAAATTCAAAAATTTGCAGCATTAACTTAACACATTTAAATGTACACCATGAGCCCTGACACGAGCAGAGAGACCATGATGCCATTGACTGATGGCTGCAATAGCAATCGATTGGTCCAGCTTTCTCCAACTGACTAACAGTCTCTGTTTCAGTTCTGCAAGATGTCATTAAAATAAAGCATCTCAGGTAAGGGTATTACACACAGGCTTTGTTATAAATGCAACTGCAGTTGTGTCCCGAGTAGACTCAGGAATAAGTCCTGCAAATTTTATAAAATTTCATCAGTTCTAAATGAAATTATGCTAAAAATTATCTGGCTTTGTTCTTTGTGGACACAGTGTATATGCAGGGAATCCCCAAAGACTGACTTCTACTCCTGCAGTATTCCCACATAGTCTTCATCTTTCATTTATCAATATCTCCGTATTTCCCATGACTCAGTGGGATTCCCACTATCTCCATCCCAATGCAGATCTTTGGTTTGCATACTGCAGACGTCCTTGTTCCACGAACCATGCTGTGCTTATTAGCGCGATAACCAAGACTACAAGTATTCCTGTATTGACGACTGCAGTTAGTGCATCAAACAAGTACAGTCATCAGCTAAATACAGTGGCAGTAACAATGGATACATTTGGTCACATTCAATGTCCACTTGAATATAACTATGTGGCAGAGAGACGACCATTGAAGCCTTCTAAACTCTGGCGAGATATAGTTTCTATTTCTTCTTATTATTACTCACACAATGTACTGATTAAAGTGATGCTAATGCAAATAAGCTGTAGACATGGTAAAGGTAAGACGGCAATGGGTCTGACACTGAGGATGGTGCTGACTATTAGAAAGACACAAAAACATAATAAATTTAAATTTCACACATTTACAGAAACATAACATCACATCGTCAGTTTAAAGCAGCATAAATATGCAGGTATAGGTATAGTAGGGTTCAACATGCCACTCAACACATTAGGTCATTTTGGAGATGATCTTCCCAGCCATTCACTTGACTCGTGCAAAAATGGTCTTCCTAACCAGTCACTTGGCACTTGTGATAACACAAAAAAACCTAAACAACAATTAATAAAAACTGCTAACATAAGCAACAAGCAACTCAGCTGTTGCAGGGAGACCGAGCGACGCTTCTTTTCATTGAATATTTTGCTAAGTCACTCAAGATCACTCAAGGTCATTCGAAACGACAATGTTGAGTTGGGCATGTGTATGTCCCTATTAGTATTCCATTGAAACTATGTCTGCATATCGTACTGTTTCTGGGATATTCAGCGTCAAATATGGCATGACCTTGAAACCACGGGTAAAGATCTTCAAGGTCATTGAAAATGGCACTGTTCAATAGATCATAATAAAATAATACGACTTTCTATTGGTCCGCCATTGTAAGCATAGCTCTATGTTGTACCATTTTCGAGTTACTTGATGCTGAATAATATCGTGACCTTGAAATCTGGGTCAGAGGTCATTCAAGGTCATTAAAACTGGTACCATTCGAAAGATTGGGTGCAGTTTTATATTGGCCTTCCATAGTAACTATGGCCGTATCTTTAACCGTTTATGAGATATTCAATGTCAAAGGATAGCATGACCTTGAAAACTGGGTTAGGAGTTGTTCAAGGTCATTGAAAATGGCACCGTTCGATAGATCATATATGACTTTCTATTGGTCTGCCATTGTAAATATAGCTCTATCTTGTACCGTTTTGGAGTTATTTGACGTTGAATAGTATCATGACCTTGAAACCTGGGTTAGAGGTCACTCAAGATCATTCAAAATGGTACCATTTGAAAGCTTGGATGCGGTTTCATATTCGCCTTCCATAGTAACTATGGCTCTATCTTGCATCAGTTCTGAGATAAACAACGATATTGGTCGAAGATCATGATTTTTTCATACCCCCTTTGCATTCAGCGCCCCCATTAGGGGGTCCCCGTCGGAATATTGCCATCCCGTTTGGTATGGAAAAACTAGAATAGTGGGGCTACCAGACGGTGAAAAAACTCTGAGGATATGTGTAACTGTTTACACACAATACTGGCATGTGACGGACGTACGGATGGACAGATAAACATCTTGCCACAGCATAGTCCGCGCTATGCATACGCTTCGCGCGGTAAAAACTAAACCTAATGAAACTAAAGCCAGGTTCAGGTCTCCTTTTACACCATCTGGCCAGGAAACAGACGGGGCCAATTCTACAGCTCACAGCTGTATGGTATAGTAGAGTTTAACGTCCCACTCGACACATTATAGGTCATTTGCACTGCACGATGCACTTAAATGTGAAATATACCGTGCTACTGGGCTTGCGTAAGACGTCGCCAATCCCACCGCCGTTACGCAGTCCCTCATTCAGCGTCGTAACGATGCACATAATCAGCGAGTCACAATGTCGCTCTTTGTTGTCATCATCGTCAGCCTCGAGTGCAGTCACTGCAACAGTTCATCAGACATGACAACCAACAGAGACATTCTAATACACAGTTTATCCACAACAGTTGGCAGTTTGGCGTAGTGGTAATGCATTGGCCTCGATCAACATACGTCAGACTCGGTTAGTACCACGATGGGTGACCATCTGTGGGTGAGTAAACCATCTCAGTATGTAACCAGCCACCCAGGTCGACTCAGCCTTCTATCCTCCATGGGACGGTAAAATGAGTATCAGCTTTCGTGCTGACTAATAATGATAAATGGCTATGGTGGGTGTAGACTCTGGCAGCCTGTACAGGAGGACTCACAGCCCAAGTCGTTTGGCTTGGTCTTGGGTTAACAGTTGCTTGGCGCCATTCAATTCATCAAATGAACCAGGTTAACTCTCACAATGGCTGTGCCATGATAACAGCACCATAAATGGTGCCATTTGTATTATTATTATTATTATTATGTTTTTTTTATTATTATTATAAACCCAACATTGATGAGATAGAACAGAGATGCAAATAACAACGGAAATTTATTTACTGCATTATTACCTATAATTCTATGACACGAACTAATAAGTAAACCACAAAACTAGAAAAGTCTCATGTATAGTATGCAGTGTATTGTTACATCCTTATGTTGTACTCTTAGGCCATACAAACGTGCCACTTTTACAATTTTTATGATAATTTTGCAAAAAATTGATCAACTTTAATAATTTTTTACTGTTGCATTCAGTGGTGAACTGCACACAAAGTTGTAATTAAACCTGCTATCTCACTTCAAATTTGATGCCACACTACCGGTACCTTGCGATAGTTGAGTGTTCAACTTTATAACTTTTCCTCATATTAGATAGATACGCAAAGTGTCGGATATAAATTTTGGTTTAACATGATAAACTAGAAGGCATTTCTGCTTGATAAATTTATTTTCTTTGGTTAATAAGTTTTCTGCATGCTGCTGACGTCATTATGAGATCACTGCAATATTCTGCGACAGCACCTGCTGAACACTTGACACAGCATTGAAAATGCGTCACGTGTCACATCAATTGACCAGTGGTGCGGCCGACTCAATGCATGCGTGCTTGACTTGAGGGTGAACATTCTCAATATATGCTATACGTTAATCTTGTTGATGAAGCTAGCCGGTTCCACCTGGGGCGCCAGCGCCAACAATCTATGGTCATCCGCTCTGGCACTTTGCTATTCAGCAGCAGAGTACTGCACCCCAGTCTGGTCATGCTCTGCTCACACAAGTCAGGTCGATCTGCAGTTGAACTTAGCATGCGCCTCATCTCTGGTACCCTTCATTCTACACCTCTCTCATGGCTTCCAGTGCTCTCCAACAATGAACCGCCAGCCCTACGAAGGAAGGCTGCCAATGACAAGCTGGTGGAGAAAATCGTCAAACATGACAGTTGGCCAATCCAGCCTGATATCCTTAACCCACCATTGCTATGACTGACATCCAGGAAGCCGCTGTGGCTGGACTTGCAACCAGTTGACATCAAATATCGATGGAGGCATAACTGGAAATCGGCTCAGGTGGTCATTTCTCACCTAGTGTGCGACCCCACAATCTGGCAACCAGGTTTTGACCTCCCTCGGCAACAGTGGTCTCTGCTGAACCGTTTTCGCACGGAACAGGGACACTGCGGTGCCTGCAGAAAAAAATGGTGACTTACAGACACTGATCTGTGTCGAGACCCAGACGATGTTATACATTGTCAAATCTGGTCCCCTGACAAAACTGAATGGCGGTTTATCTCAACTACACTCTGCGGATGAAAACACTGTTTTGTGGCTGACCAGTTATGGTTCATGCCATGCATACGAGAAGAAGAAGAATTAATAAATGTAGACAAATGAACAAGACAGCCTGGGAGACATTTACTGTTACCTCACAATTTTTGAACTGACTAATTTTGTGGTAAATTTGTACAGTTAAACATTGAAATTTCATAAGGTCGTGTGGCAACACATCTGACGTCAACTTTAACTTTAGCTTCCTGTGCAGTTCACTTCTGAATGCAACAGTGAAAGAAAGATTAAAATTGGTCTACATTTGCCAGTTATTGTAAAAAAATAAAAGTGGCATGTTTTTATGGCCCACAGCATACATTATTTTCAAAGTCATATAGAAACAGTCTGTATCAAACAAACAGATATTACCAGCTGCGTCTGACGGGCAACTATCATTTGCTGAACTGCACTGTACAAACTGAGAACTAAGCTTGCTAACTGTGGCTGTCACCAGATCTGTCAACAGTCAAATACACTGGCACTCAGGTGTAATTTATTAAACATTATTGCACAGCTACTTTACTCAAGCACTTTGCAGCACGTCTAGGTCATCTTCTTCACGTATAGCTTAAAACACAGCAAAAATAAATGTAATCGAGAACAGCTTAGCCGACATCACATTCCTCATTCCACTTTATCAAACCGGCTTCAAGCTACAACTAGAATCTATTCCGCCCAAATGGGATCAAGAATGATGCCTTCATCAGTCCTCCAAATCTATCTATGGCCTCATGTGACCGTTATCTTTGACGTTTTGCATCCCTGCATTTGTGCCGGCCAAGTTTGGTTAAAAGTCATCAGACAGTTCTCGAGATATATTGCTGAAAGGAATTTTGTGACCGATTCTGGCCTTGTGTGATGTTGACCTTTAACCTCCTGGCCTTATAAGTTGACCGTTTGACGCACTTGCCCCGTAGACCACTTGTGCCAATTTGCACCGTAATTGATTCATTCGTTTTTAAAATTTCGTGCTCACAAGTTTGGTGACGGATGAACAGATGGATTGACAGACAAATGGAGAGGTAAAATACATAATGCCTATGCCTGCCAATCGCTTCTGAAAGAAACATAAAACTACACTGTAGAAATGTAACACAATGCAATCCTAACAACTTCAAATCCACCTCCTGGGTATTCCTTGAAAATAGAGGGTTGAAAATTTCTCCCATGGCTGCCACTTCTCACCGGCAACATCTGCCTCACATATTGTATAAAGCTATCTCAAATCATTTAAATGTCACAAAGCTTTAAAGTTAACTAGTAACTACAATCAAAGAATAGCCAAAATGCAACATATTTGGCCTTACAGGCAGCCCCTTGGGCAATCACCCCGACCCTTATATTTTGGAAAGCTCCCATTATTAGGAACCAACCATATTCATGATTTCACGGCCGTGACATTTTCCGTGAAATTGGCCTTCTTCCGTGAAAAACGCCCATTTCTGTGTTTCCGTGAAATTCCATGAAATCTGTAATTTTTCGTAAATTTTAACGCTTTTAATTTCATTTATGAAGGTTTTCAGAGTTTTATCAACAGCTTTTGTGCGGATTTTGCTGTTTGCAACGTGTCACACTTCAGCACTAAGTAGTTGACATGTATTCACTGTGTTACTTACTTACATCCAGTCTTGGGTCTTGACTTAGTACATTAATAACAATAATAAATATTCGTTGTTCAAAAATTTCAGATGTGCTATTCGACAGATTTCTTGTTTGCATTCACATAGCACCTCGAAATAACAGCTGTGGGGCCCGTGAATTTATCAAACTCCTTCCGTGAATTTTCCGTGAAATTTAGCACATTTTAAAAACTCTACCGTGAAATCGTGCATTTTTTCCCGTGAATTAGGTTGGTCCCTACCCATTATGCTGACCTAAAGTCCTCATAGACATGAAATGCTACGATTTAACATTTGAGATAATTGTGAGGAAATGGCTTTCTGATAGGCACAAATTCTGGCCCCTCCCTCTTTTAGGTCTCACATTTGGAGACCCCTGCAAATATTACACTCAAACTGTAAGATGACACATCCGACACAAGGATGTACCACTGTACAAAATTTCATACCAATCGTGGCTGCTCGGCTGCCAAGAAAACGTAACCGAACAAAAAAGTGACATAAGTGAATTTAAAAAAACAGCAAACTATATACCTGTCCCACACTATGTATGGTGGGTAATTAATCAACTCTAAAACTCTAAAAGGGTTAATAACTGTGATGCTTCTTAGTTTCAGTGACATTAACATTAACTCTTCAAAGTTATTCGTTGAGAACTTTTTATGACGTTAAAACTGTCATGTCGTCATGCTGCATAAAGTGGACTAAATTCATCAGTAGATATTACAAGACTTGGCACAGCTAATAATATATCACCAAAATTATAATAGCACTGTCTGAACGCAGACGCCGAGGATGCTGATAATGACATAGCCAGCGTGGTAGGCAAAGTTGAAGTGTGTGTTCCAACAATAACACAAAAAACGGCATATATACTGAAAATTACAAAACAATTTGTAGGGCAGCTTGGTTTAGCTTAAAATGAATGATTTTCAATAAAAAGGTTTTAAGAAAGTGAAAAACTTCACAGCTGTCCACAGCATGCTGGCAATGCACGTAGCACCAGGACAGTGCTGTGGCAGTCAAATTGCATGTCACTCTGCATCACACAGGACATATGTCACCATAAATGGTGCTGCATGATATACTAAAAGTGCATACAAGTGCAGCCAAGCGAGTGCACATCCCTTGTAACTGGCTAATCAGTGTATAAAATTTTGAGCGATAGCTCCCTATAGCAGGTACAATATTAGCCAAATTCTTTAATTCTTTACTTCTCCAGTGCATCCCATGCAAACAACACATGCAAACAGCAAACCTTTGTTAATGCCAATAGCATCCAAAGCATTGACTTCAATCATAAAGTCGTCACGGAAGAACATAAAACCGACAATTGAGAAGAGATAGATGAGAATGACTCCGAGGACTGCGGTGAGTAGAATGGATCGGCCGTTCTTTGTCACCGACCGGATCACGTTGAGCAGAGTCTCCTCTCGATAGACGATGTCAAGAAGCTGCAACAGACAGCAACAACTATCTCAACAACAACAACACTGTCATTGCGAAAAGAAGCTGGCTTGTCTCTTATTCTATTATGGCATCATAGCAAGACGTTGTCAATGCAACAGGCGATGACTGTTAACAACAGGTTCTGATGGCTGCTCTCTGACAACAGCTAACAACATCTGCACTGTGATAACACTTGTGTTCTGTTGCCAACAGCTGCAGTCTGACGCCAAGTAGAACATGACGCTAGATTAATATTTGAACACAGAGTTTCTATCTGAAAACAAAATATCTCCCCAGGGTAGCGTCTGGGGGATGATCTGAAAGTGGCAACATAATCAGTGGTGTCAACTTCTATACAGTGCTCCACAGTAAACTACAGGTCCACCTCGCTTACATTTTGAGATATGACCATACAATGGACAATGGACAACGAATGACAGAGATATCTGGTATTACACCACTTTTACCCACCTCAGTCTCGGTTAATGTCCTCAATCGTGGTGATCCCTGTGAATTGCCACATGAAATCTTGTCTAAAAAACCTCGAATCCCTGGGCTACCTGGTGGTGACACTGCATTGTATTACGTTCAGCATGTGACAGACACTACAGACAGGCATACTACCCACACCTACAATGTACTACGTATAGATGACGCCATGCTGCTGCACGTAGAAAGAAAAATTCTGTTTGGTATTTTCCACAATTCTGATTCTGAGGACACTATACCGTATTTTCCGGACTTACGTTGCGGTTTTTTCTTGCCATGGCAGCAGGTCGACTTATACTCTGATGCGACCTATGTGCCGACAAATTCATAGGCATGCCTCTTAACCTCGGTGGGAAACCATTGGTCCACTGACTGTATCCCAGTGGGTTGCATTGACAGCACAAAACCATGTGTTATGCGGGCCCCACGCAGATCAAATCACCGTGCGTGGGTAGGGGAATTTGACCTGTGCACCTGTGCAGCGATCATTGTTACCGATCTAAGGCAACGGGGACTTAAGACGGAGCTCTGTCCACACAGGGAGGGGCGGGCAGGAGCAGTGTGGGTAAATACTATGTCGGCTGGCTCTATCGGCACTTACGACGACAGTTATCAGTGGCTAGCTTGGCGTGTGGCGGCCCTGAACTGACAGCCAGTCAGTCAATGATGTGAGTTACAGCACTAATTGTTGGGACCGCACGATGAGCTTGCCCGGAACACGTTGTCGGCATAGGGCACTGCACCATTGGTTAGGCCTATACAGTGTGTGTTATTGCCATTTAAATTACCAGAAGACTGTAGAAAAACTCATGAAAGCAGAGGCCGAGGACGCTGATGATGACGTAGCCAGCATGGTAGGCAAAGTTGAAGTCGACAAGTATCTCATACCAACGCTTTGTAAATGTACCAAAATGACCCATCATGCTCACGGTCAGTAAGATACTGTTTAACACCTGAAATACACGCAGATGTTATCAGCTTATATGTAAGTAATTAAGTATATATGCAATAATAATAATAATAATAATCAATCTCACCTTTTTCAGCCTATCGCCCTGGAAACTTTGGGTTCAATGAACTCCTCCACGGTCTCATTCTTTTCAGACTTAAGTCGCAGAATCAGCACTGTCTCTGGTGATATTCGTGAATCTTCTTATCTATTTCAGCGCATCGCAATCACTGTCCAGCGGTTTAACTCTGTGCTTTTTGGTGACAGTTTCCTTCCCGGCGACGACTTCTAGCCACTCCAGCTTTTTGTTTTCAACTTTTGCTTTTAGCCCTCGGGATTTTTACTCCATAGGGCAAAATAATAATAATAATAAAATAATAATAGGGTCTAAAAATAAAAATAATAATAATAATAATAATAATAATGGATGATGAAGTAGCGCCAGTAAGCAGTATATACATTACATTCATCATCATCATCATCATCATCAGTTCGAGCTTGCACCAAAGGAATGCACAAACGTCTTGTGGATAGAAACACAAATGCAAGGTAGATGGATGGCCTTTAAATGGCAACAATATACCATACCTAAAATAATGAAAAACAATAGGGCTGTTAACGATTAAGGATTTCTTTGACGATTAATCTTCCAATAATTAACGATTAATTAATAGTTAAAAACAACTAAAATGACAGCAGTATGACATTGTCATGCCTGAGTACAAATTGACTTAATGACATTTGGTTCGATTTTGGCGTTTGTCCTACAACGCTCTTTGCCAACAACGTTTGATATTTCGCCGGGTGGGTATGCTATTTTGGCCATTTTGCTAGTTATCAGCAAAATACGGACACTTCCGGTGCAACTAAACATCAAATTGGCTTTAGTAAGTAAGTAAGAAAATTGTTCGAAATTTAATCGTCAAAAATAAAATTAATCGTTAAAAATTTTTTGCGATTAATCGGCAGATTAATCGTTAATTTGGGCAGCCCTAAAAAACAAATAATAACACTAAACATAAGTAGCTTATCTACATATTACACGTAAAACTAATTGCAATACAAGAAAACAGACTAAATAAATATAATCAAACCAAGTATCAAAACACTGTGATGTTCGTAAAATTCATGTAATAATAAAAGCATAGCCGCAATAAATGCCAAACGAAAGAAGACTCACGTTGAGCACGCCAAGAAGTATCAGCGTCGGCTCAAGACCGACTGAAAATATGCATCTGATGATGGCCGATATGACGAAAATAAAGACAGAGGAGCGTTGTTGTATAGTGACGATTCCAGCCAGAGATATAAACATTGTTGACCACACCATACCAGACACACGACCATCCAGCTCTGTCATGCAGACACATGCAAATTACCAATGTCACACTACATCTAAAGTATCATATTACATGTAAAACTGCACTTACCTCAGTATACAGCAACCATTTTACAGCCGTTTTTCAGGACAATCATGCGAGCCTGTACCAGGAAACAATCACTTGCCATTTACGGTTGTCGGAACTCTTCAACTCTTACTTCTAACTGTATAACCACTAGTTGGCTTGCAGCAGCCACACAGATGACAGTGACAGAACCCATGTATAACCACTAGTTGGCTGGCAGCAGCCACACAGATGACAGTGACAGAACCCATGTATAACCACTAGTTGGCTGGCAGCAGCCACACAGATGACAGTGACAGAACCCATGTATAACTACTAGCTGGCTTGCAGCAGCCACACAGATGACAGTGACAGAACCCATGTATAACCACTAGTTGGCTGGCAGCAGCCACACAGATGACAGTGACAGAACCCATGTATAACCACTAGTTGGCTTGCAGCAGCCACACAGATGACAGTGACAGAACCCATGTATAACTACTA
>Ga0209149_1001113_pt1 | contig 12953 bp, 12 predicted proteins | sample WorMetTyACAVOLI2_FD_187423 | JGI IMG/M metagenome (GOLD analysis project Ga0209149, IMG submission 187423) | Marine gutless worms symbiont microbial communities from Max Planck institute for Marine Microbiology, Germany - Olavius algarvensis... ... | reverse complement strand
TGCCACCGCCGACAGCCTGAGAAGACGTGTTTTTGGAGGAGGTTCTAGGAAAACTGAGGAGAGAGTAGTTAGGTGGGGTACAGTGAGCAAGTTCAGTAAAGGTCGTAGTGGGTTTAATCCAAGTTTCGGTAAGGCAGAAAAGATCAGGAGAATGAGAGTCTATAAAGTCTGAAATGGCGGCAGAGTGGAGTGGATGCAGAATGGAGCGGATATTTAGAGTGCAGACAGTAAAGCTGGTGGGGCCAGGATTAAGTTCTACATCGCCAGAGAGAAGAAGAAAAGCAAGAAGAAAAAAACTACGACAGTGCAGAGTGCGCGGACGAGTAAGGAGTAAGAAGAAAGGAGATGGGGTACGAGTTAAGTAGGAGTGTTCTTGGCAGGCAGTATGATACGGGAAAGCGTCAGAATGATGAGTGTGAGAAGATGAGGTAGAAGAGTGAAGGGATGATGATGAAATGAGATATGCTATCAGTAGACAGTAGAAATACATGGTGAGCGAAACTGTGAGAAGCCGGAAAAACAAACGATGTATTAAAAAGTACTAAAAAAAGTGAGATGATGAAACGATACAACCTGTGTGTAGATAATTTAAATTACAAAAACTGACTATTGAACCAAAAATATTATCTAATTGTTAGATTTAAAACGAGTTATTACTAAATTTAATTTTAAATTTAATTTACAGGCACATTTTTAAAGGCTGTGTCCCTCTTTTACTTTTGAATTTCTGTCGATTAAATTTAGTAATAAGTCAGTAATGTTGTATACAAAGTAGAAGCAGACGTGGTTTTTTATTAAGTACATAATAAAAAATTATTTCACTTTCCAATCACGTCTATGCCTACAGGCACATTTTTAAAGGCTGTGTCCCTCCTTTCCTTCTATTTCCCAATGTTCCCCTCATTTCTGTCCTCCCTGGTCCCTCTGCTAACCCAACCAGGAGGTTTGGGAGCACTGTAAACCCCCCAGTGGGGTCTGGAGTGAAGTCACAGTTGCCAACAGTTTTCTACACTTTGTGTTGAAATGTGCACAGACAGTCAGTTATACGGACATGGTGCAAAAGGGTGCGTACTCTTTCTAGTTGGATCTTTACAACATTTTGGTAACATTTCATATCAAGCCAGCAGTGCAGAAAAATTGTGAAGAGGCGGCGCAGCATTTGGAACCACATTTAGAGTTCCACTCCATTTTTAACCACTGATTATTAGGAACTGTGCATATGGTAGTTCAGAGTGTGGACTGTGAAATGTGGATGGCAATACTACCAGCACTGTACTTCTGATTTGTTGTTTATTCATTAACAGTTTAACAGTCTACAGTCTTAATGTGTATGTATTTACCAGCACTGTACTTCTGATTTGTTGTTTATTCATTAACAGTTTAACAGTCTACAGTCTTAATGTGTATGTATTTACCAGCACTGTACTTCTGATTTGTTGTTTATTCATTAACAGTTTAACAGTCTACAGTCTAAATGTGTATGTATTCACCAGCACTGTACTTCTGATTTGTTGTTTATTCATTAACAGTTTAACAGTCTACAGTCTTAATGTGTATGTATTTAGTGTGTCTTTCATGTGATTTGTTAAAATGTTTAGATTGAATTTCGATGCTATTGAGTGTTTAAAATACAAACATTTCATAACTTTACTTATGATTCTGTGGATGATTTTTGTCTCTGTTTATGTTTATTAATCGCCCTTGCATAGAAACTGTAGATGAAGAACTTGTAGCCAAAATGAAATGATAGCAGCTGATGAATTGTCTGCTTATGTCGTTGTATCTTTGCTTTTCAGCTGAAAACAATCATTGTTGTCTGTAGGATCGTGAAAGCAATCAATTATTGTCGCATTGTTAAGTCTGAATGGCTGAGTCTGGTGATCCGCCATCAAAGTCAGATGATGACCTTGACAAGTCGGAGTTGAAGGTCGTCGGCAGCAAGCAGCGACTGGCGAAGCAAGCTGAAGTCGAGGTGGTAGAAGAAGCCGAGAGTTCGCGGACTGCTGCAGCTCAGGTGGCTGACAACGGCGAAGATCAGTCGCCAAACAGCGATGAATCTGATCGCACTGTAGTTGATACCGGTCAGCAGTGTCATCATACTTTGTTCTTATGTTGTTATATTGTACTGTTCCGTATGTGCCTTCTGTCATGAATTTTTCAGAGATTTTAAAAATATTTTTCTGCTCAGTTAACCATGCATGATGATGATGATGATGACAGATGATGACATTAATGATAATGTTAATTATTATTATTATTGTTATTATTATTAATATTATTTTTTAATTTTTTATTTTAATGTTGACGATGATGAAATGCTGGTTAATATTATTATTATTATTATTATTAAAAACCGAAGTTATGGTGCTGTTTACAAGCTAATGTTACACATCACTACACGAGGTGTTATGCAGCTGAACAGAAAAGGAGTGAGTGAACACGAGTTTTATTTTTATTGTTAGTTTTTTTGATTTGAAGACAACTAATGAAGGTGCAAAGATGACAGTGGAAGGTTAACCGTTCTAGCAACGAGCAAAGCAGTGATGAAAGAACAGTTACTGACTGATTTTAATGTTGACGATGGTGAAATGCTGGTTTCGCAGCAGCCAGTGTCACTGAATGTTTGCAATCCAGGCAACGGCCAGTCGTCAAGAAGTCCTCGAGATCATTCGTCTTCCGGTAGCTCTCCAGAGCAGGCGGAAGTGAAGTTTGAAGCTCAGAAGTCCGTTGACAGTGACAGCAAAGTCAGTCCTACTCAGGTGATTGACTGTGCAGAGTGCATTCACTACTCCATTACATCTGTGAACAATGTTTGTTAGTGTGAGACGTATGGAAGTTTGTTTGATGCAGCATTATTACGTCAACTGTGATGTGGACACAAATGTTTTCAATTTTCCAAGTAATGCAATAGTTTTAGTCAGCCCACTTATATCTCTTCGCTGTTAATACCTCATAAGCCTCAGTGGTCCCTCCGCTCATTTAACCAGAATCTGTTGTCTGTGCCACGCTGCACATTAGTAGCTTCATTTTCATCACTTCAATGTTTACCATTGGAAGTGTGACATTAAACTGTCTGTTTAGGTTGCAAACCAAAAGACGAGGTTGGTGCGTAGTCGTGCGGTGTATGATGACGTTGCGGAGACGTTGGCACAGTGCAGCACTGGTACAGTGACGCTGACAGTCTGTGATGACAAGACACGTGACTCGGCAGCGAGTGACGTCTCAGTGACACTGGAGCAGTCATCTGCCGCCACTGTCACTCTCACTGTGTCACCATCGGCCACGGTCTGTCAGTCCAGTGTCGTGAGTAATTAATACGACTCTGCTGTGTATTGTAATGTAATGTAATGTAATACATTAATAATGACAAATTTAGAGAGGCATATGCAGCATAAGCGGCTTCAAGGGCTCTGTACAAAAAATAGTCTAATGATACAGTCAAACTGAAGGGAAGGATATGTTGAACAGATGTGACCTTAGGTGTGTTTTGAAAGTAGAAAATGTCTTACACATGGAACAGATACAGATGCAGACGCTATGATATGCCAGGCAAAGTGTGCAGTTTGTTAACAAGTGCTGCTGGCTGGTTAAGAACTATTTTCTGAGTGATTAGAGTGATAGAGTCGATCATTGCTCAGTGGTTAAACTGCTGGACTGTCACCTATGCAACCTGGTTCAGTTACTGCTTAGACATGTGTAAGTCATTGATGGTGACAGCCTGACAGGGAAAGCAAAGTCGTTTCAGTGCTGTGGAAAACTCACCTTAGAGGTGTAAGTACAAGTCCTCAATTGGAGGAATGCATAACATCCTTGTGAGATGCTTGCTTGTTTCGGTTGTTGACTTATCATGATCATATCGAGATGTTTTAATTAAAACAGTACTGAAGCATATGTCTGCTTAATGTGTGGATTTGAAAATGTGGAAATAGTATCGAAAAATATCTTATGGTACAGTTTGTTTGTAATTAACATATTTATAATGTAATTTATTTATGTTAATTTGTTTGTTAATGGTGATACCAGTGTAATTGTTGTACACTTTGTCGTTGATGTACAAAGAGTGATCAGACACCCCGTGAGTGTGTAGGCAAAGCGGATGGACCGCCGTAAGTTTGTCCATGACAACTCTCAGGGATCAACCGTGTCAGACAGTGGGACTTCACCGGTCCTGTCAAGAGACTCGAGTTTTGAGACGTACACCGACTCCACTGGAACGAACCTCGAAGAATTCATCATCAAGACCCTCAACAAGAACCGCAGCGACCGTACAATGCTTCTGCATCTCGAAACAGACTTGATCAACTTCATTCAAGACACACGGTCGGTGCATGCTTTTACAGTTTGTAGACAAAATGTTTTGTAATTAGTGCTGGTCAAGCGATTAATTTCTTTAATCACGTTAATCATGCGATTAGTTTGTTTAATCGTGAGTTAGTCGTGGTTTTAACGCACATTTTGTTTGTTCCATTTATAATTTGTTTGTGTTCCATTTGCAGGTAGACGTCGTCGTTCCATTGCTGTTGAACGCTAGTCTACTGCTAGTACTGACGACTGACTACAGTGACTGATTAGTGCAGATCACTGAACTTATGGACAACTGACAGTGACAGAGTCTTTTTACCTACTTGTTCATTAAACATCGAGAAACGTTGATTTTGGAATGTTTGTGTTCACTGTTGGTACCGCTGGTTTGCATAATTTTTTCCTGCGTTAAAATTTTTAACGGCGTTAATTTTTTAAATCGTGATTAATTCCTCTATTCCCAAATAAACAGGTCCACATTATGGCTAGTGCCGACCCAGCTGCTGTTGCTCAAATTTGTGCCACTCTGGTGGACATGCACATGCCTTTAATGGGCTTACTGCTTCAAATTTTTCCAACTTCCCACAAATTATGGGCCCATCATAACCAGTGGCCGTGTGTGTTTGGACGCCCATAACACGCTGCTACAGGCTTGCAAATAGAGATTCATAATGTTTCAGGTGTAGCTCACCAACAGTTAATAATAATAATAATAATAGTAATAATAGCAGTAATACTAATAATAAGAATAACAAGAAATACGTTTTGTCGAACTCGGAGTCTGTCCAATGCAACTTTTTCATGTTTGATTACATGACGTTCATCCAGTTCAAAATCTGCTGCTGTGTACAAAATTTCATAAAAATCGGATGATTTTTCACTGAGATATGGCGATATATTGCTTTTCAAAATGGTGGCCGTCGGGGGGTTAAGGTTGGGGAGTTAAAGTTAAGGGGTTAAGGTCGGGGGGATAAGGTCGGGGGGGATAAGGCCAGCGGTTAAGGTTAAGGGGGGTTAAGGTTAAGATAATTAAACGGTCTGACCTGTCGGCGAGTTGATAGAAAGTGTGACGAACACACACACACAGAGACAGACAGACACACACACGTAAATTTATATTCTGTCCATGCATAGCATTGGACAGACAATGAGTGCATTTGTAAAGCGCAAAATAAATGGTCCTCAGATGTACTACATCGTCATGCTGGCATAGGACGTTTTCAGTTTCTGTACAAATGTCTGAACCGAGCAGGAGGACAGTTGAGGCATACAGACCAGTTGCTGTCACAAAGACTTCATTGTCACATTGTCCGCTGATATGCTCTATCAACTCAGCATCTGCTAAACTCATTAGCTGTGGACTGCTACTGCAACAGTCGACTAGCATGCAGAGCTGGATTTGTATTTCAGTTTTTTAGGTTAAGTTACGGCATTAATGCTGAAGACATTGCTGTTTCCCACAGTTGTGTAAACCTCACCACACTGACTCCATAATAGTCTGTTGGTCAGTGTGTAACTTATGTATGTGGACTGGATTCTGCACAGAGATATCATGTCTGCATGGAATGTTACTCGCTTTACACTCCATTGCCTCACCTCACCTCAGTGGCAGCCTGTGAGATGTTGTTTTTAGGGCACCTTTGTTTGTCACTTTTTAAGCGCCTCACTTTACGTTAGTAAAAGAGGTGCTTATTGAGATAGGCTGTGTCGTGACGTCGTTGGTCGTTGGTCGGTTGGTTGGTTGGTTGGTTGTCACGCGTGTGCACTGTGGCCAAATGGTGCATCCTAGGACTATAGTTACTATGGAACACTAATAGGAACCCCAGGAATTCAATGGTACAACTTTCGACCCCCTGGAGTGACCCCTAACCGGGGAATGGGCCCCCCGTGAGGCGCTTTTTGTCAAATTACTTTGACCTCTTGTTAACCCTGTCTCTTAGCAGCATATGAGAAAAAGGGTTCAGCTACTGTCATGAAATTTTCAAAATAGATGTGCAATGGCTCTGAGATTATGCCATTAAATCCAGCAGGTGGAAGCACTCTGTAGTGGGTTGCAGGGCGAGGTTTGCTGTGACTTGTTAGCTGCATGTTTGCAGTCAGTGGTTACATTACAATACATTGGACATACCAGCTGTCTCTAAAAGTCCATATTGGTTACTGCAAATACACTTATTGTCTGTCCTGCATCATATCTGCAAGAAGGCGTTGTCCAGCTTCTATGTAACTTGCTGCATTTCTCGGTACTATGGTCTAGTTGTGTGGAATGTAACACCCGCTGGTTCCTATAAACTTTAACAATGACTGATGTTGAAAAATGTAAAGTTATGCACCTATAATAATAAAAACATTATAACAATCCTAAGGCTGATTATGTTACTATTATATACTGCAATGTGTTAGTGCGGAAAAAGACTTGGGGGTTATTGTGAGTGATGACTTCAAATGGGAAAAACACTGTAGTGAGGCAGTGAGAAAAGATAATAGAGTAATAGTAATAGTAATAATAATAATAATAACGGATTTGTATAGCACCTTTAGGTCCGAAGATACAGAGGCGCTTGAAAGCACCTCTTTCAAGCATATACTAGGATTGATAAAAAGAAATTTTACCGACAGATCACAGTCTACATTAATTCCCTTGTACAGAAGTATAGTCAGACCACACTCGGAATACTGTTATTCAGTATGGAACCCACACTTTAGAAAAGATATTGAGTTGATCGAGGGGGTTCAGAGACGAGCAACTAAAGTGGTAAAAGATGTGGAACATTTGGGGCTGATGTGTCTTCATACAAGAAGGATCACAGTCTGATTGTCTGCGTAGTGCTATGCATGGACAGAATATAAATTTACCTGTGTGTGTCTGTCTGTGTGGTCGTCACACTTTCTGTCAACTCGCCTACAGGTCAGACCCCTCAACGGATTTTTACAGTTGATAGCTTAACAGACGCTGATTTACGCAAGGATGTGCCTTTTGGGGGTCTCGATGATGAATAATCACATTTATGGGTGCCCAAACCCCCCATTTTGGGGGCCTGAATAGGCATTTCAAGCCAACTACGCGAAAAATTTAAATAGCTATATCTTCAGATCTGTATATCAGATTGACATGAAATTTGACAGGCAGCTGTGGCCAGCAACAGAGACTTTGTGGGTGGTCTAGTATAGTGGTAAAACAATTCCAAGATGGCGGATGGCCGCCATTTTGAAAATCGATATATCACCATATCTCAGCAAAAATCATCGGATTTCATGAAATTTGTACCACAGCAGCAGATTTTGAACTGGATGAACATCACATGATCAAAAATGAAAAAGTTGCATTGGACAGACTTCAAGTTGGATGGAACATATTTCTTGTTGATACATATAAAATTATAAATGGTATATACAATGTATATACAATTGTATATACAATGTTAAAAGAGAGTTATTTTTTGATTTTGATCAAAGTGGCAGACGAGGCCATTCTGAGAAATTAGTTAAAGAGACCTAGGCTGGATATCGGAAAATTGCATTTTGCAATAGAATAGTAGACTAGTGGACGGATTGAATTCATTGTCTGAATGTTGTGTTACATGTAATTAATTCAATAAACTGCTCCAAATCTCGTATTTCGAGTAAACTGGAACCGGAAACAACATGAAGTGCTGGTATTTTGGAGAGTGAACTATATATGGCAATAAGCCTGTGCCCAGCAGCTGCCCGGTATGCCGTCAGTGCATCAGTACTGATGGCCTTCGGTAAACTCGGTAAATTTTGAGATTATTCACCAACTTAATGTTGCTCACATTTGCAAATGAAAGTATTATTGAAAATTGGTGAGGATCATTTTTGCATCCACTTGTAGTGAGTATTTTGGCCAGAACATTTTTGCTGTCTGATAAACATGTAGGTGGAAATAGGTTTGGTGTGGGGTACACCACAGCCACATGCATATTACTTGATGTTACTCAACAGTTGCCAGTTATATATGTAGTCAGGTGACAAAGATGCTTGCAGCAGCTTCATTAGCAGCAGACTCATGTTGGTTGCATGGCACAGCACAGTGGTAGAACGTCAGTCTCTGACAGGCAAACTTTCGCTGTCCTGCGCTCGACCTGCAGCTGAATGGTGACCAACCATGCCAACTCAGCCTTTCATGTTTTTGGGTAGATAAATGAGTAGTAGGCTGCAATTAGATATCCACAACCTCAGTTTGGGGATGCACCATCTGGTGAATGCTTACGAGGTAGAGGCAGGTACGGTGTAAATTGCAGGTAACACTGTGTGATCTGTACCTGAGTGCCTTGAGTGTGAGGTACTACAATAAAGGCACTATATAAATCCAGTTCCTTTACCTTTCTCCTTTATATACCAGCTTGATAACAAAGTTTTTCAGTATCAGTGAACTCGGATGAAGGTAATAGTAACATGATGCAGATTATTATATTATTTCTATGTTGTCATTGCCGTCTTGCAGCCAAGAACGACACAAGTTTCCTCAGATGTCGTCATATCATCGTATGCTCGTCCATCGTGTTGCCGCCTTCTTTGGTCTGGAGCACAATGTGGATGAGTCTGGCAAAGCTGTTATTGTCAATCGCTCAAGCTCCACACGAATGTATGGATTTTATAGCTCAGTTTACTAGTTTGTTGCTCACTGTTCATGCTTTCAGTTGATCTTATTGGCTGATAATAGGCATTTATCTTTCAATTTGTTGTCGTTCAACATAGTATTTGCTTATATTTTCATTTTCATTCATTAATTCATTCATTAAGATTATATAAAATAGCAGACAAAATGGTGCGAAGTAATGTTAGTACAATGGAAAGTAATATAGCATGCCTGATGCAGTGATAAAATGTCATAAAATATAAACTGAGAAACTGTTGATAGTCTATGATTTTGTCGATAGTGATTTCATTAGCTTTTGATGATTTTGATGAAATCACAATGATTTGATCATGGTGATTTCTCCTTCAGTTCTTTGACACTTTTGTTTTGGCATTATTTGGCTTATAAAAAGTCACGGCCTATCAGTCACCCAAAGAGGCCATTGGATAGCTGGCCTAATGTGCAGAATTAGAAGGTTAGTCAAGAAGTGAGACTAGTAGTCGTAGTGTAATGAATGATACGGATGCTGCTTCTTAAGCGAGCCACATAACCGCAATAAAACTGCAATACAAAAGTAATTTGTCGTGCAGGCTATTTTATTGCAGTGGTCCGCACATCAGCAATAAAGCTTTGTTGTATTGCAGTTTTATTATAGTTTTATTGTAGTATTATTGCCACTGTGCAGACCGCTTTAGAGCATCCTTGTTTAAACTCTTCACTTCCCAGTTACAGCATCTATATTATCTGTCAGCCAGGTTTAGACCTACATCATCAGGCATCCAGTCCAATCCAAAACGGGCAGGGCTTAACCAGCCTAGGCTGAGACCACTCCATAGACCCCATTCCCAGAACGACTTCCAGCAGTATGCCAGGGCTACACTTCCTATGAAGTGGGCTGCAGTTTCAGGCCATTCTTCTAAGTAACTGCATATTGTCATTTATCATCCCCAATATGCTGAGATGTTGATTCAGTTGTCAGTGATACTAGTAGGAAGCCTGAGTCTCGCCTAGACAGTCTCAGCAGATCTCACGTCCTGCTACTGCAGTGTCTTTGAATCATCACCTCTGCTTAACAACGATATTGTTCTACTTGTAGAAGCACTTATACTAAAATTAACATCATCCATAGCATGATTAGAAATTATAGATTTGTCCTTTCTGCTACATTCCCATATATAAGTCGAGGTTACAGGAAGGATATACTCAGAATGTTGTAGCCACTCAGTTGAGGTTCATAGCCTCCAGGCGGGAGCCTCAGCAGATGACCACCCATTCCATCACACTCTATAGAGTGTCACTGGGCTGAAACCCTCCCATCTCCGCAGTCCGGCACACTGCAAGCTCCGAGCAAGGCTGTCTCAAGTACCGGTACCCATGTGACTCATGAGCCATGGCAGGAACGGTCAGCAGATCCACCTATTCCCGCTCATGTGACCAGCTGATTGACGAGAGCAAACCACCCTGGCCTCCCATCTGGGGATCTCACGGCCAAAGTGATGTGTTGTTCTAGCTACCTGTAGGTATCCTTCCCTCAAACACCAGGATCCCATCAACCCCAAACATTGGTCTCAGTGCATGCCAAATACATTTGCCTATCTGACCTGACTGGCTGTGAAGCCCAAAGATAGGCACTGACAGTAGTTGTCCCGTGAGTACCACTTGGTGGTATTAGATTGGTCTGCTGCACGAGAGGCTATCCCAGTAATAATTCATGTGCACTGCCTTCAGGTAGAAAATAACATTCAAATTCTAGTTGGTGCTAATAGAAACATCTGTTATTAATTTATAATTTTACTGCTCAGTAATACTAATTAATGGAGTGACATACAATATTTATTATGAATATTTTTATTTAAACATAACATTTATTGTGTTTTGGCAGCCAAAAGCTAGATGAAAACAATCGCGCGCACAGGCACACAGTAAACAATAAAATACAATGTTACGACTGTCACTGGTAATTAGACAGGCAGTAAGGTAAAAACGAATTTTTAAATTGATTTGTACACGCACGAAGTGTTGGATAAACTGTAGTCAACCATAATCGGCTATGAGCTGAGTGTCGCGCTTTGCAGGCAACAGATAATGAAGACTGGAACTCATTGTTAACAATCTGAGATATTATTATGCAACCCTCCCCTAAGAGGACGCATTGTGCATTAGACCACGTCTGTATGTCCCATGACTGTTTTTCAGTAAGTGACCTCACCACTGTGCTGATGTGATGTTAAATGGAACAGACTTGGACTATCATTTCACTGTTATGCAATGCACAGCCATTTTTTTGATCTGCATTACGAGATGATGTTTGATCATTTGTTTAATAATTGATGTCATTTAAACCTTTATCGTGATATCTGTCTATGTGTAATGATGATTTAGCCCGGAGTTCAGTTTTCAAGATCACATCTCAGAAGAGATGTCTTCTCAGGAAGATCAGCCGAAGAAGTTAATTTTGCGACGACATCGTGACTGCACCAGCCTAGAGGAGGTCTGCAGACTGAAATACAGCATGGCATATGTTAAAAAGTAGTGAAGAATTTGTATATAATAATTTCTTCCCGCTTATTTTCCTGAGCAGCAGAACTGATCAAATTAGACATATTGTTTTTGCTGGCTTGTTTCACTGACTAACTAGAAGTTGTTTTTTTATAAAGTTGATGAATTTAATAATTAGTGTCTAAATGCGTAACAGTTTAGTTTATGCATATTTTACACAACAGCACTTTGAAGTTTGATAGCTTGTCAGAGCACAACAAGGGTTAATGTTTGGTTGCTTGTTAGTGCACAACAAGGGTTAATGTTTGGTTGCTTGTCAGCGCACAACAAGGGTTAATGTTTGGTTGCTTGTCAGAGCACAACAAGGGTTAATGTTTGGTTGTTTGTTAGTGCACAACAAGGGTTAATGTTTGATAGCTTGTCAGTGTGCAACAAGGGTTGTTTGGTTGCTTGTCAGTGTGCAACAAGGGTTAATGTTTGGTTGCTTGTCAGAGCACAACAAGGGTTAATGTTTGGTTGCTTGTTAGTGCACAACAAGGGTTAATGTTTGGTTGTTTGTTAGTGCACAACAAGGGTTAATGTTTGGTTGTTTGTCAGAGCACAACAAGGGTTAATATTTGGTTGCTTGTCAGAGCACAACAAGGGTTAATGTTTGGTTGTTTGTTAGTACACAACAAGGGTTAATGTTTGATAGCTTGTCAGTGTGCAACAAGGGTTGTTTGGTTGCTTGTCAGTGTGCAACAAGGGTTAATGTTTGGTTGCTTGTCAGTGCACAACAAGGTTTAGTGTTTGATAGCTTGTCAGTGCACAACAAGGGTTAATGTTTGATAGCTTGTCAGTGTGCAACAAGGGTTAATGTTTGGTTGCTTGTCACTGTGCAACAAGGGTTAATGTTTGGTTGCTTGTCAGTGCACAACAAGGGTTAGTGTTTGGTTGCTTGTCAGTGCACAACAAGGGTTAATGCTGCAGTGTTTGTGGCTGTTCAGAACCGTGCGTCTGATCGTGTTGTCATTGACGACCGAAAGAGCAAGTCGTTCGAGGAGCGTGAAGAGCAATATGTCGAAGCTCGCAACCGAATCTTTCAGCAGCACAGTGTTAGTCACAAGTCTGTTTACGTCTGCAAGAGTCACTTGATGTTTTTCTGTTTTGAACGTCCCAAGTGCTGTGGGTTGAGTGACAGCATCCAGCCGGGGAAACATTTCTCTTCAGCAATCCCCAAATGTTTTGCTTTGAAAGACCTTTCGAGAGATGTGGCCTGCTATGTTGCCATTTATGCAAAAAAAACATTGAATCCTGTAGTTGGAAGATGGTTGCTAACTACGAGTTTTTTTTACAGTTATGCATGTGAAATAGTGTGGTAGGCATATCACTGTGTGTGTGATTGTATAGGATTGTCTGATCTGATCACTGTTATGCTGCATATTAACTTAATTTCAGAGTAAGTAAGTAAGTAAGTAAGTAAGTCTTAAATTTATATAGCGCATTACGCAATGCCTCTAATGCGCTAAGTGTCCAAGTGCATTCCGAAACAGATGCGTCTCTAGCGTCTTCCGGA
>Ga0209149_1001111_pt1 | contig 12958 bp, 8 predicted proteins | sample WorMetTyACAVOLI2_FD_187423 | JGI IMG/M metagenome (GOLD analysis project Ga0209149, IMG submission 187423) | Marine gutless worms symbiont microbial communities from Max Planck institute for Marine Microbiology, Germany - Olavius algarvensis... ... | reverse complement strand
TCTGTCATCAGCGGCTACTAGACCAACATGTTCAGGCTGGATACCAACATGACCCATGACCACTTTATATAGCAGAGCTAATCTCAAATCCCTACGACGGCTCTGCAAATCCTGCCAGCCGAGCTCATGCAACATCTGCGTGACACTGGAAGTCGTGCGATAATCACCTTTAACAAATCTTGCCGATCTCCTCTGTATGTTTTCTAACTTGTTGATGTCCTTGGCCAGGTGAGGGTCCCATACCGATGCGGCATATTCTAATATGGAGCGAACAAGTGAAATATAAGCAGACTCCTTGAGTTTGGCAGGGAGAGAGTTGAGGAATTGACTGAGAGAGTTGAGGAATTTTTCTCAGCCAACCGAACACGGACTGAGTGGATTGAGTGAGTTTTGGAAAAGTGGTCTTCAGTTATTATGTAAAACAGCTGCAGTGTCTTCATGTGCATTTTGATTTGTACATCTACTGCAGTTCTGAATTTCGTTCCACTCGCCAGTGACGTTTTCTCCATTTAACATAAAATTCTTTTTTTAAAGTGTGCTGAAAGTTACCTAACCACATAATGGCTAGAAGTCGAAGCTGCAACCTTTTAACTTTCGATCGCGAGCTTTAACTGTCGCGTCATGTCTACGCCAAATTACCCCTTTACATGAGAGTGATGAAATGCTCTTTAGTGAACTATAGAAGATAGCTGTGCCTTTACGAAAGTTCAGTTTAGAGCATTTTACCCTATACTACGCCAGCACTGCTTGGATCGTTTCTATCGCGCCCTTCAGCACACTGACGCACTGTCCGTCTGTCCCAGAGTTGGTCATGGGTCACTTTTTCAAAACCCAACCCAACCCAAAGTTTCTGGACCCAACCCAACCCACAAAAGTCTCCACCCGACCCAACCCAACCCATCATCGACACTTGGTATGGCATATTAGGTTATACCGAAAACTTTGTACAACAACTGTTACACGTCACAGACAACTTCACAGTCAATGACAGTTATTATTCAGCTGCAGTACTCATTAGCAGACAGTAGAGTATTTCACGCAGTCAAGTCTCCACCCAACCCAACCCACCAAAAATTTAAAAAAAACTCTGACCCAACCCAACCCAACCCATGGATGGACCCAACCCATGACCAGCTCTGGTCTGTCCGTCGCGTACCAGTAGCGTTGAAACGGCTTAACATATCGTCACAATTTCTTCACCACACAGTAGCCCAATTATTCTAATTTTATCAAACATCTTCGCGAATTTCCGACTGGGTCGCTCCCTTCGGGGCGATAAAAAATTCGCGATTTTCGACCAATATCTCGCAAACGATACAAGATAGTGCTAATAACGCTAATGGGAAGTCGTATGCGATCTATCGAATGGTGCCGTTTCCAATGACCTTGAGTGACCCCCTAACCTAGATTTCAAGGTCACAGAGTTACCATAGATGCCCTCAACGTATTGTGTTCGCAACTGACGCGCGATCTGTTTGCGATAGCTAAGTTTCTTGTGATCTATCTTGCGTTTAGCTGTGGATCACACAAAAAATAATTCGAAACTAAATTTCTGCGACAGCGAATTAAATTCGTGAATTTTACAGATGTTGAAAGTTAGGCCTACATCGTGATGGTACGCGTAACCTAGTTGAAACTTCGTTAAATTTATACATGACATGTTGAAGATGCTGAACATATCGGAATGGAAAATCCGATAAAGATTAGTGTTCCTCGTAATATTTAGTGAGTCTGTGCGGCCACTTGCAGCTTCAATAATGAAATAAAAATTATTGGTCAATGGTATTTCAATAAATCTTAAGTATTTTTTAAATCTTTATTATAAAAAAAAGAAAAAAAGACCATAATAGCGAACTTAGTGCCATAAAACTAATATGTTATTGCTTTGTGTATGGCTAATTCATTATTATATTTTGTCATTTTATATCATTTCGCCCCGTGCGCTTTATCAACATCGGCTACGTGGCGTCACTTGCGGCTTTTTTTGTCCGGTCATCGGGATTTTTGACTGTTGACCCTTTAGAGTGCAGAGGCAATTATAGTGCCACATAGAACAATATGAAGTTGGTACATTGGCCATTGATGGGTGGGCTGTTACATTTAGTACAGCGAGGAGGGGACTGGGTGGGGCCGCAACGCCCCCAGGCCCATCCTCGCTGTACCAAATGTAACAGCCCACCCATCAACGGCCAGTGAAGCAATCACTGTATTGCTGTATAATGGTCCGTTGCTCTGCGGTTTTAATGTGCCCTTGAAGGGTTAACGAAGAAACACACACGCCACAGATATAACCTCAGTCAACAGAAACAGCTCATAAACTTTGCGGTATAGTCAGCCGCGCTTCCTCTGCGACTTTCAAACTCCATGTCGGCCGTTAAATATGCGCACGCAATGTACAGTCTGCGTACAAAACTAAGATTTTTAAAGTGAAGAGATGAAAGGCTGGCAGATCTGCTAACAGGTAACTATTGCTGTTCGGTCAGCTCGATGTCCATCGACATCAATTAGCCTAATAGTACAAGACCATGTGCTGTCCCTTTTAACGTCGATTTTAATATTCATTTGAACTCATGACCATGTGGCCCGTTGTGCCAATGAGTCATATCGACTCAGCATGCAGTGTCGGTGGCCAACTGGACAGGCTCTGCAGTCTACAGCCGCACCATCTATGATGTCATCGACACATCGTCTTGTTAGGCCTAAATTGTGATCAGTTACGGCTTATCGGTTCTATTTTATTTTGTAGAGGTTTAAATTTAAGTTTTAACTGATTTTTAATAGTGATGCGTGTAAACAGCGCCGTTTAACCTCAAGGTTAACGCGACCTTTGAGTTGACAGACATGTTAACTTAGCTTCCAGCTGTTTTTAACATTTCGACTGCGGCCCAAATCGTATGATCGTGACCTATGATATCGTCGTGGACTTCACAACATGATGATCTCGTAGCACTGACTTGGCACAACGATGTCGTTGTTGGCACAACGATGTCGTTGTGCTACAATATCGTAATTCTGAAAGTAATCATGTGTACAAAGTGTTGGGCCGTATAACTTGACGTTGAGCAGACTGGTTGTGACGAGCCGTCACGAGAGCAGCTGCCATGCAAGAGCAGGAAAGGAGAGACTGACGTGGTTAGTTTCGTGGCCGACTCAGACGACGAAGAGGACGGAACGGAGCCAGCGAACGGACCGTGAAATTCCACGACGATATCACGACATCGTCGCGGAATTTCACACCACATCGCGATACAAAAAATTCCCACGATGCGATCCCTAATTTCGCCCATTAATAATGATAATAATAATAATAATTATAATAATTCCAAGACAATGTTTATGGTGTTGTCATCATGGCAGAGCCATTGCGAGATTGCACCCGGTTCATTTGATGAATGTAGAACGGCGCCAAGCGGCCGCCGATCCAAGACCAAGCCAGACGACTTAGGCTGTAAGTCCACCTGTACAGGCTGCTAGAGTCTACACCCAACATTGCCATTTATTATTATTACTCAGCCCAAAAGCTGATACTCATTTTACCGACCCACGGAGGGTAGAAGGCTGAGTCGACCTAGTTGGCTGGTTAGATACCGATGTGGTTTACCCGCCACAGACGGTCACCCATCCTGGTACTAACCGGATCTGACGTAGCGCAACTACGTTGATCGAGGCCAAAGCGTTACCACTATAAGCTAAACCGCCAACAAATTAAATTAGCATTAAGAACAATACATGTATAGGTGAATAAAGATGATTATATCTCATTAATGAACATAAATGAATTTCTTTTGTTTTGTATAAAACATTATTGACATATTTCCGTTAGAAAGCCTCGAGGATTACAACAGTGTTCGATTAATGTGCCTGCACATAAATTTTCCTCAAAACTCCGCGGATTAAATTATCTTCCTTTAATAATGAAGTCCGTCGCCGAAGGCAGTTCTTTTACAGCGCAAACTTGTAAGTAGTCTTACTACCATCAGTCTATTCCAGTCAATCATATTCTGCTAGTAATCTGCGATGTATCGAGGGTCGAGACATGCAGTACTGCAGTACAGTTTTCCGTTTGCCTGTTGCCTCGCACGGCGATGGTCGCTTTTTCGCCTGTGTGTGGCGACGTTACTTCACTCACGTTTTGATACTCAGCAACATTACTTACCATCAACGTATCTTATACAATCCCAACCACGTTTTACATTCACTGTTACCCCATCTCAACGCAACGGGACACTATCTCAGACATCGACGTCACGACAGAGACTGGATGTTTGCAGATTAATAACTTTTAAATACGTCAGCTACATACAGACTCGTATTAGCACTCACTCTATTATGTCTGAATGTCTCGCTCGTTTACTTCTAACTTTTTCGTATTTTATCATCTCATCGTGCATGTTAAGGCCCGTTTATAGCGACACAACTCAACTCGACGTCGAGTTGAGTTGAGTTGTGTCGCTATAAACACCCCTTTAATGTTTTGTTCCTTTTGTGCTAGGTGCGTTTTGTCATCTTTTTAATAAACGAACATTGGATATTGGATATTGGCAAAACGGTTGTAGCTACCGTCGCGAAACTTTCAAAATAGATGGACTACGGATCAGAGATCATGTCATTAAATATGCCGAGTAGCAGCACGATACAATGGGGCGTCGGGCGAGGTCTGCTCTCCCTGTAGCACCACTTTATGTATTACGAAATCGTATGGGACGTACAGTTGATCTGTCGACAAGGTATGCTACCTGTGTCGGGTAAAGTGTCGCTGAGAGACGCTGCTTACGACAAGTGTGGCGTAGAACTTATGACATTTTGACGAGCTACGAACCTGCCTGAACGTTCGGCGTGTGGTGTGCAGTCGGTACAGAAGGTCGCGATCGACGTCGTCGACAGTCGGCGTTCGAAGCGTCACGCGCTCAGACGACGAAGGACCGGGGCGCGCGGAGTGACTGTCCCGCAGCGGTCGACGTCTGCCCGGCAAAGACGGGGATCGCGGCAGGCGGCTCGGGTGGCGGCGTGGGGCGGAGTCAGAGTCAGTGCGCGCCCGGCCGGTGTGGCGCGCCGGCGACTGTCGTCATCGAACACGATCGATTGACGATCGCCGTCCGCGACGACAACGTACGTCTGCCGCCGCATCACATCACTCACACGTGTGACGATATGGTCGCTTATCGAGTAACTGAGACATCTGGGTCCCGGCCTGCTTCACGCTCCGGAGCTACTACCTAACAACCTTGACCACGCGTGGACAAATGTCGTTCAAAATTCTACCGATACAGAAGTAATCGTTACTATTCGATTCGCAGTACCTCACTACGCTGATTGTTTGATTTGGTGGCGAGCCACTAACACCGATTAAAAATAAATATAAAACAAGAAAGTTAGTTATTAGCATAATCTGCGCACACAATACGTCGAGTGTATGTATAGTAACTCAGTGACCTTGAAATCTGGGTTACGGGTCACTGAAGATCATTGGAAATGGCACCATTCGATAGATCGCATACGAGTTCCTATTAGCATTCTATAGTAATGATGGCGGTGTCTTGTATCATTTGCGAGATATAGCGAGTTATTGGTCGAAAATCGCGAAATTTTTATACCCACCTGTATTTAGCGCCCTCGTAGGACCCCGCATGAATTTCGCGACGATGTTTGACATTTATAAAACTAGAATGATGGGCTACCGTGTGATGCAGAAATTGTGACGATATCGTCGATATGTTAAGCCGTTTCGATACAATACCGAAACGTGACTGACAGACGGACGGACACACAGACAGACAGAATTTCTATATCAATATCGCGCATCAGTGTGCTGACGCGCGATAACAAATATAGGCCTATAGATCTTTATTCACCATCAAGATGGTAGTATAGTTGATATAAGACGGTTAAATAAAATATAAAATATACAACTTAACTAAGAAACAACAACGTATGAAACAAAGCAGTCCAAACGCACTTGCAACGAGATACACCAACAGACTCGCGTGAGAAGAAAAATACATCGATAGCCGGTAATGTCACAAAGTATAGTAACTTACATACCCAAGAATTTTTTGACAAGAAGATTCTCATGCTGTCTAATTTTGCCTTTAAAACATTTCGGTGCGATGAGCCAAAGTGATACTTGGTAGACTGAAACAGAACTCCTGCTGACAACACTTGACAATTTCGATTGTATTAAACAGTTTCATGAAGAATCTATTAATGACAAAGTCAATAGAAGATATTTGTGACTTATTCAATGGGAGAGCCTCAAGTCCATATAGGAGAACAGGAATACATTTGGTCTTTAAGAGATGAAGTGTAACTTCTTCAGAAGCAAATCTGCCTATTTTGTCAAAAATAGCATTAGCTGCTCTGTAGAAGGAACGTTTTGCTTCGTCTATAGAGCACTTGAATGTTCTTGACTGAACAATAAAAATTCCCAAATATCTAATAACATTGGTCGACGGCAAGACTTGACCAGTTAAGCTATAGTATTATTTGACACGTAATAAAAGTCCGAATCCAGCCTGATATTTGAACATCTTTCTTCTCCACAAATGGAGTTGGTAACTGATTACAATCAACAGCTGAGACGATAAGACTTGTCATTTCTCTTCGTTGATTCCAATGATAGTCGGAGTCAACCACCATCGGTTTTTCAACAAAAACAAGTAGCCCTGCTGTCGCAAAGAGGCTGCGCGATGCCTCGTGTGTGTCAGTAGCTTCAATAGTACAATACGTCGAGCGCATTGCAAGTTCCGGTTCACATTTGCGGCTGCGTACAATTAAATTCTGTTTTGTTCACTTCTCTTCGTCGTGGCCGTCCATGCTGGTTGTAATAAACATAGATTCACTGATGCGTGGCGCTCTGTGCTGTAAACTGCACCGTCCACCGTCGCAAGTGTTGCTCGCACAGCAGCAATCATCGATCGATAGGCAGCTATTCGTCCAGAATTGCGAGTTGTGCCTACCCGACATGCATTCGACACCTCTGTTAGGGGGGGGGGTCCCCGTCAGAATATTGTTATGACGTTTGGTGTGGAAAAACTTGAATGGTTTGGCTACCCGACGGTGAAAAAAATGTGAATATGTTTATTCGTTTCGTGACAGACACCCAGATGGACAGACAGACGGACACCGCACGACGGCATAGGCCGCGCTTGCACAGCATCGCGCGGCAAAAATTAAAACAGAATGCTTTTCTATATCCCTACCTGGCTCAAATTTGTACACTCTGAGTGGCACACTCGGAGATCATCTGGCACTGGAGTTAATTTGTATAACCCGCCGGCGCGACTTCATAGAAGATCAGAGAACCATAATTTCACGCTGCACGCTGTAAGTTCTGACCCCAATATCGCTCGACAGCAAGCAGCTGTCACACACGTCACCCACGTGGTGACGTCAGAGAACGCACGCGGACCTAGTAGAGAGACACCGTTTAAAATTGAGACAACGTTCTCACAACTTCATTCAGTAATATCGCGCCGTTTTACAACAGCACAATCACACGGTTCACACCGTATCTTTCCAACGGATTAACTACTCGGAATTTGAATAATCAAGACATTTATATAACAACAGCGAATCTCGCCCCGTGCCCAATTACACGGTGCTGCCACCTGGCGAATTTAACAGCAAAATATATCCTGAAAGTTTCATAACGACTGCTGCAACTGTTTTCTGGTGTTGCGATGATCACTAACATCTAACGTTGTAACAAGCATAGGTGACCAAGACAAGGCAAGGTAAAAAAGACCGTCAACCTTAACCCTTTACAGTGCAGAGGCAATTATAGTGCCACACCGAACAATATGAAGTTGGTACACTGGCTGTTACATTTGGTACAGCGAGGATGGGACTGGGCGGGGCCGCAGCCCACCCTGCAGGCCCCTCTTCGCTGTACCATTTGGTACAGCAAAGAGGTACGTGTGTCATTGGCTTAAGACGATAAATTCGCGAAGGCAGTCGGGTGTGCGTTGTGATCGTGAGCGAATGTCGTAAACTTTCGCGTGATTTGTCTGCTGCCGTTGAGTTTGCGGTACTCTCTGGGTTGCGGCGTGGTGTCATCATTGTGAGACAGCACGGCCACAGGTGTCAACAGGTAGCATGGTGTGGGGGCCAGCTTTGATGCTTCGACGATGAGTTTCGCAGAAACGATACTAGATGGACACATAAATCACTACGGACAACTATAGTACAAAGTGATATGTGGACGAAATTGCTCTTCCACTACGACAAATGCTCCTTTCAAGTTTTATCCACTGCATCAGACATCATTTCATAGTCGACAATATGCGTTGCATATTGTCTTGCCGCTGTCATGCAGCGGTATAATTTGATACCAGACAAAAAACTGTGATGCTGGAGCTTTGGAAAGATAACTACGGATCTGGCGGAAAGTGTCGATAGCTTACAGCTAGTGTCAACGTTTGTGGTTGCTGACTGACAGTAGATACTGGCGTTAGCTATTGCGACATCTTTTTTTTGCGTAGAGTATCATCATCGGCATCATTTCTGACCCTCGTCAGCACACAGCGCCGAACGTAGCCAGCGGCATCTAGAGTGGCCAGTCCTGAGCCACATTGACTGCGCTTCAGTCAATATAAGACTGCGGGACTTGCAGCTCGTCCACGTCTTGGACTGTGTTCATCCGTGTAGTCCGAAGACATCCAGGCGGTCTCTTCCAATCTGTCGGTCGATATGCAGTTAAGATCTTCTTGGCATCATTCATTATTGCGATGTGCTCAAGCAGAGAAAGACGAAGTGTTTGAACTGTTAAAGTAAAGAACATACGGGGCTGCAGTGCCTTAGTTGAGTTTCTACAGCTTGATAATTTGGGTAGAAGCTAGTACCCATGCGTCACACTCCCCGGGAGATGCGTTCCCCACATCGTAGCGCAGTCTATGGATCGAGTGTCGACGTAGTTGACGCAGTTCGACGTCGATGCCGGACATCTGTCGTCAGCGTCGTCGTCGTTGCCGCCGCCATGTGTTGCCCAGTCAAACAAACAGCGCCCTCAGCCGTTGCGACACGACCCCTCCGTGCCCCGCCGCCACGGTACACCGGCTCGCCGCCCGCCCGCCGACGCACAACACGCCGTAACAGCGTTGGCGACGATCGACGAAGACTTCGATCATCGAACGCCGTCCCTACTGACGCCGTATCATGTTGATACGTCGTGCTGAAACTTCGCAAGAGAATCATGCCGGATTGGAAATTTAGGAGCGTATTTCTCCCGGTGATCCATTAGTCCAGTCGCCGTGTATCTTCTCCAGGACGTCCACATTTCCATCAGAATTGCAGGCTCGGCAACAACGAGCGTCTGTCTGCTGTAATTAGAGCTCTGGATGATAGAAGTTGACTGAGTTAGAATAAGTTTCAATAACTATGTTATCCACGACCGGCGTAAGTTATGCCTGCTGGATGTTTATACGTTCTCAGTCTGATTTCACTCACAGGCTGGCCTGCTGTCTTAACCAACACTTCTATTGGATAGGCCAAATGACGTGCTTTTAGTCACGCAGCGCTGTAAGTAATACATTACTCGGCAGTCGGCAGCATATTGACATTTCGGCGAGGTGGTGCTCAGTTAGACTTTTATCACCTTGCTTTCTGGATGTGCTACTCGCTGCTTTCGCCGTTAACATGTGTATAAACCGCAGCTTTGCCGCAGGATGTTATGCATAAGCGCAGCCTATGCCGTCGTGCGGTGTCCGTCCGTCCGTACGTTTGTCTGCCTGGGTGTTCGTCGCGTTCGTGTATTCTCTCGAACCGAGTAAACATATTCGCAAACTTTTTTTACCATCGGGTAGCCACATCATTCTGTTTTTTTCCATACCAAACGTTATAGCATATCTCGACAGGGACATCTCGAAGTCGCGATTTTCGACCAATATCTGGCTTTGGCATCGATCAGATGCTGGACCGTCGCGTGTCGTCAACAATTCGACGGTGGACTATAGGTTATACTACTTATGCGTCGTCCGTCTCCCGCGATCAACAAACTCTGTGCCACGCGTCAGAGTGAATCTTGTTTATGACAGAAAGCCTCGACGTTACACCGAAGAGAACAGAGTAGAATTCAATTATACGCATTGGATAATCTGAAGCCGAAGTTACTAATAATAAAAGACTGCGTTCGTACTATTGAAGCTAACTACTGACAGACGAGTAGCATCGCGCGGCCTCTGTGCGACAGCAGATCTTCTTGTTTTTATAAGAAACATTTATATGAATAACGATAATGAAGTGTAATTGGGGAAGTGTAATGAACTGGACGGGTAGGCTCATAAGCCGCTGCAGCGTCAGAGGTGACATGGTGAATGGACCGTGTCCATCATTGCTCGGCCGTCATTATATCAGCGGATGCGGCGGCTGCAGCGACAAGCAGGTGTCACATCTGGACCTCATTGTGTGTCGTCCCAGTACACACGGCGTCACCGTCGCCGCTACGCGTCCGTCTCACGGCAGAGATTTCATATCGGAAACTGTCACCGTGGCATCGCCGTCGGCTCTATCCGTTCCGTTCTGCTATCGATATGCCGTCCGTCATCAGCGACCGACGTTTATGAATGATTGACTTGTGATCACGTGACACCGAGCTAGGAGATGAATAATTAACATTGTGGTTATCTGCCCCGCTGAGACCCTCCGCGTTATAGCGTACCTTCAGCAGCCGTGTCAACCACGTCCGCTCACTAATTATTTTCAGACCGAACAGTATATGATTATCTTGTATTACAGTCTGTCGAATGAAAAGAACTTCATGATTTTTGCATCCTTAAATTCAGTTAATAAAAACACGTGGTGCCGAGTACATCATACCTCTGACGCCCCACTGCAGGGCGCTGCCACCTGGCGAATTTAGTGGTTTGATCCCAGAGCAACTGTCCGTCTATTTCGGAAGCTTCATGACGATGTCTGTAACGGTTTACTCGTAATAAGTTAGGCAAACATTACAACGTACATCATACAATAAAATACAATACAATATAAAACTTATAACGCGCCATATGTACCATAAAATGTTATTCGTAGGCGAGAGAACATAAACGCCGGCGACCAAAAACAAGACCCAGCTGGGCTGGCTGTCGCCGAGGCGAGGTGATTATAATTATTAGCTCTAAGTTAATAGCATGAATTGTAATATATTTAACGCGTTTTGTGTTAGTATCGAGTTGTGTATAAATGACGTGAAGGTCGGAGCGCTGAATGCGTCTAGGTCCAACAAGAAGCTCAGCTGTCGCAGAAAGACCGCGCGATGCTTCGTGCTATTGTCATAGAATATTTCGCTGAGTCACTCAAGGTCATTCGAAATGACAACCATGAGTAGGGCATGTGTAAATTCCTGTTGGTATTCCATTGTAACTATGTGCGTATAAACTTATATTCGGTCTAGTTGACATAAATCCTTCGGAGTTCTTCACTGTACGTGTAGATGATGCACGAAGAGGACATCGATATTAACTTTACTTGCCTGGTCGTAAATCTGCCGCCAGATATAATTTCTTTAGTTACAGAGTTGTGCGTGCTTGGAATACTATTCCAGCAGGAAAAATAGGAAAAATTAATTTTCAGTCTATCAATATAGTTTTAGAGCAAGCTTGACAAATATCCTTCTAATATACCAATGTAAATTAAACTTCGCGTAAGTGTTTTAATTTGTATATACGTATACGTTCTATTTTGTGTTTGATTATTGCTGCATTGTCACACTACATAACAGTGTAAGTGGCCACTCGGTCCTTTGTTATTATTAAAGATTGATTGATTGAAGAGTCGAACTCATAACGTTAATTTTAATGTCCTGCATGATATTTTCAGTCCGACTCCGATAGAGTGGGATATTTTCAGTCCGTCACAGATAGGGATTGGACAAGGCCCGTGACGGACTGAAAATAGCCCACAGACGCTAATAACTTCAGTCCGTGCAGACTGAAATAACATCGACTTTATAACTCGTATACCGCCAGTCCTCTTAACCCTTTGGACTCCAAAGGCAATTACAGTGCTGCATCGAATAATACGAAGTTGGTACACTGGCCGTTGATGGGCGGGCTGTAACATTTGGTACAGCGAGAAGGGGCGTGGGCGGGCTGCCGCCCCGCCCAGTCCCCTCATCGCTGTACCAAATGTAAGAGCCCACCTATCAACGGCCAGTGTATACCAATCACTGTATTGCTGTATGATGGTCCGTTGCTCTGCGTTTTAATGTGGCGATTAAAGGGTTAAGGTAAGGTAAAATACTCCATCCATCCATCCATCCATCATTTATTTAAGCAAAACGAGCAAGCATATTAACAGAGCAAATCAATTTACTGTCACCGGAACGATCCAGTACCCTCACTGTGTTTTTCACTCGCCCCGCCGATAGCCGGCGCGATATTGTTTTTGGTCGTTTGCGTCTGTTGAGATGTTTGTTATACCATTGCCACACCAAAAGAAAACAGTTACAGTTGCAGCTATCATTGTGAAACAAAGTTCTATGATGGATCGGCAATATATTCATCATCATCATCATCATCCTCATCAGTTTATTAAGAACACATTGTCAGACGCACGTGCTTACATAGTAAGAACATCACAATGATACACACAAGAGTTATACTGTGTTATACTATAGAGTTATATAGGTTAAAATGAATTAAAAATAGTGACCGCAGAAAAAATAGTTAAAACAGTGCAAAACAAAGAAATACAACAACACAAATAACACAAGCAGATGACGTTGTCAACTACTGACAAACCAAAATGCAGGTTCTCGACTACTGTACTGTTTTCAGATCAAATATCGAGTTGACATTACCATAACCTGAAAAACAGCTTCTTTAAGTTTATTTCAGCTTACTCCTACCCAGAGATACACAGACGCCTGGGCATCGCTGGCTCCATTATGGCTCAACTTGACAAAGTCTGGCGTCAGCAAAGACTCAGTCTCTCCACCAAGCTCAGAATATACACCTCTCTTGTG
>Ga0209149_1001109_pt1 | contig 12975 bp, 6 predicted proteins | sample WorMetTyACAVOLI2_FD_187423 | JGI IMG/M metagenome (GOLD analysis project Ga0209149, IMG submission 187423) | Marine gutless worms symbiont microbial communities from Max Planck institute for Marine Microbiology, Germany - Olavius algarvensis... ... | reverse complement strand
AAATCGCCTTCAGCTGATGTCCGTTATGACAATTCATAAGTATGTAAATGTTCAGGCATCAGTTGTTGGACCACACTAAAATCAGTAATGGATGATCACTGGCAGTGACTGTCCTTCAACGCAAAGCGAGCATGCAACAAATAGGCCTTCCTATTAGTGCCAGCAATTAAAGGATATATATTTTTAACACACTTTCTAACTAGCCAGCCAGCGTTAATTAAATTAGATAACGAAAATATTGGTGGGCATCTAACACCTTTACACCATATCTGAACGAAGAATCATCCGACTTTGATGAAAATTTGGTACACAACAGCACATTTGGAACTTACTGTCACGCGACGCCATCTGTTCGTTCGTCTGTTCGTCTGACTTTTTTAAATTCAAGTTGGCGAGCGGCCGCCGTACAGAAATCGTTTTTGGCCATAACTCGGAAGCCGATTGTCGACATCGGCTGCCGAGTTATGATCAAAAACGATTTTTGCACAGGTAAGCAGAATAGCACAGTGACAGAGGTCACGTAATATAAACTCCAAATTTCACAAACTCAAGATGGGGGACGAGCGCAATCTTGACAAGAACTTAGCTATCGCAAACAGATCGCGCGTCAGCTGCGCACGCAATATGTCAAGGGCATCTACGATAACCTCGTGACGTTGAAATCTAGGTTAACGGTCACTCAAGGTCACTGGAAACGAAACCATTGAGTACATCATACACGACTTACTATTAGACGAGTTATTGGACGTTGAATATTGTCATGACCTTGAAACGTGGGTCAGAGGTCACTCAAGAATCAAGATCATTGAAATTACTGCCATTCGAAAGCTTGGGTGCGGTTTCCTATTCGCCTTCTATAGTAACTACGGCCGTATCTGTATCCGTTTGTGAGATATTCAGTGTCAAAGAATGGCGCGACCTTGAAAACCAGGTTAGGGGTCGTTCAAGGTCATTGAAAATGGCGCCGTTCGATAGACCGTATGCGACTTTTTATTGGTCCGCCATTGTAAATATAGCTCTAACTTGTACAAGTTTTCAAGTTATTTGACGTTGAATAATATCGTGACCTTGAAATATTGGTTAGAGGTCACTCAAGGTCGTTGAAGTTGGTGCTATTCGAAAGCTTGGGTGCGGTTTCCTATTCGCCTTCCATAATAACTATGGCGATATCTTGTATCGTTTGCGAGATATAGCGACTTATTGGTAGAAAATCGCGAAATTTGTATACCCCACCTGTATTTAACGCCCCCGCAGGGGGTGATCCCGTCAAAATTTTGTCAAAATGTTTAATGCTTGTAAAACTAGAATGATTGGGCTACCGTACGGTGAAAAAAACTGTGACGATATGTTAAGCCGTTTTCATTTGATACCGGAACGTAACAGACGGACAGACGGACAGATTTGCTATATCAATATCTCGCGTCAGTATGCTGACGCGCGATAAAAATCGTTAAATCTTCATATGTCAACGAAAAATCATCCGATTTTCATGAAATTTGGTACAGAACAGCAGATTTCGAGCTTGATAACAGTCACGTTACCAAACATATTTTTAAAAAATTCAAAATGGCGGACTGCTGTCAGATTGAAAATCGTTTTTTGGGCATAATGCAGCAGCCAGTTGCCAAAGTTTGCATGGTGAAGCAGTTTTTCGCAGAATTTCGGCAATGTGACAGATATCCTCGTGCCACGGAACGTATTTCTTGTTTTCATGCAGTTTGGGTTTCGTTGAATGGTGATAGGTCAAGCAGCAAGCTGCCGCACTATACCAGTGTGCTGCGAACTGCGATAGCGTCACCTGGTGAATCGAAAATTATTACTGTGGCTATGAGTCTGGGTATGGCAGATTTGATGCCTTATGACCCTGCAATGATCTTTGACTTTTCACCTCACATCTGCATTAGAGGTATGCGGGAATGGCTCTTGGCTTTCCCATTCCTTCCCATTCCCATAAGTTTCATTCCCATTCCCATGCCAGCCAAACGTTTGTTCCCATTCCCATATTATCCCATATAGGCCTAGACATTCCCATTCCCTCTCATTCCTATTCCCGGTTACCTTACATTAACGACTACTTGAGTCCCGGACAAAATGCCACGGGACAAAATGACCCCGGACAAAATGTCACTACGACAGTATGCCACACGGGACGAGGATAAAGTGCCACAAACGAGTGGAAAACTAAGGCTTTATTAGATAATTGATAGCGTTAATTTTTATTATGTTATTATTTTTCATAATTAGATTAAACTTTAGTGATTTTTAATGTGTCCATTCTTTGTGTTTATAATTAATATTTTTTTTACATTTTCATTAAGCTAAATTTCACTTACGTTAAATAATGTATTTGGTTGTAAGAATTATTGATGTTTTTGTTGCTGTTTTCCAGATTTATTAACTGCTACAATCCGACAAAAATTTCAGAATACAGAATGATACATGATATGGCAGACTAATAGAACTAACATCAAACCGGACACATACCGTGACATACAAAATTATCTGCAAATGTCAGTCAATACATGGCGTAAAAAGACAGAAGACAGCAATAACACAAACCTCTCTCTGCCAGTTCATATAAAAATGTAACACATGAGTAAAAACAATTATTTAGAAAAAAATAAAGAAATAAATCATCAGCTAATGAGGCCTTAGTCCTCTACTCTATATTCACTCGTTTATGGCATTTTGTCCTAGTGGCATTCTGTCCTAGTGGCATTTTGTCCCGTGGCATTTTGTCCGGACACCGTGTGGAACAATTAATGGCAGTTACAGCACTATGCTTCATAACACACATCACTATTGTTTTAGCAGCACAAATCCATGACAATTTTAATAGAATTCACCATTATATATATGTTATGTTTATTCGCCAGAAAATCAGGCAGACAAATGTAGCAATACAGTGAAACAACAATAAAACGTAGATACAATGAGAGATAGACAGACAGACAGAGAGAAAATACTTAGTCACACTAAGAAATTATGAAAAACCAACAAGTTCACAATATACATTATTAACAGAATGTCTCAGTTTTGCAACGTTCCAGTTCAAACACACCTTATATTCACATAGCAGAGCAACAGTAGTACTTGATCTAAGCTCAAATAGCAGCACAGACTTAATAACACTGTTAGATGAGGACTGAACTCTTTTTAAGAACAGTAAACGCTTTAGATCATAGAACCGTTTAAAATCCAGACGCTGCAAACAACAGAGCAATAACTTTACAGATTCATGTTGCTTGTAACCAAATATCTCACGATACGTATTGTTCCAACAAACACTTAGTTCTGATATTTGCTTTTTTGACAATATAGCACTGTCAAGACCATATGCAAGAACTGGTAAACAGTAAGCTTCAAACAAATGCATTTTACAGGCTCAGAAGCAAATTTGCAATGATAATTTATGGCATTCAGAGCACTGTAAAATTTCCTACGGCACTGATCGATACTTATTGAGAATGTAGGGCCAGAGACTATAACTACACCAAGATATTTAACGCTGTTTACCCATTGAAGTTTGTGGCCACTAAGATCAAGCCAGGCAAAGCATGAATGGTAATCTCGGCAATGGCAATGCAGAATGATTATTATGATTGAATAGTACATCCAAACTTTAACAGACTGATATACAGACAGATAGCATGCTCTGTAACATAACAATAGATGCAGAAATAAGCAGAATGTCATCAGCATATAAAATACAACATATAACACGCAACATTGTTAATATATAAGTTAAAAAAACACTAGGAGAAAGAACACCCCCTTGTCTAACTCCATTCATAACATGAATAACTGAAGAACGAGCACCATTCCAACGAACGAACATGCACAGCTTACAATACCAATTGATAATAACATTCAAAAAGGCTAGGGGTACATTCTTGGCTATGAGCGTAGAAAAAAGTTTACGATGGTTCACTCTGTCGAATGCTTTTGTAGCATCAAGGGAGGCAATAAATACATTGCTATTTCGATCATTAAAATATTCAGTCACAGCACGTACGGCGAGAATTGCATGAGAGCAGCTGGTTTCCTATATGTCAAGCCGCAAACAAAAGCCACAAAGTGCAGCGTAATGTGACTTAACTGATCCGCGGGAATGATTTTGGGACCCTACAAGCATAGTTGTTACCAACGTTATCAACGTTGTTTATAATTTTGAAAAAAAAACGGGTTATCTAAGGTTATTTATGCTGAGAAGGTTATTTACCTTTTTCAAAAATAAGTTAATTTTTTGGAATTACTTTTTCAAAAAACCAATTAATTGATTGTGGACTTTCAGTTAGTAGTTAATGTGTCATTGATACCATTGTGACCAACTGTAGTACAGTACAATGTACATCAGTGTGGATAACAATATTTATTAAGAGTGCCATTTGCAGTTCATTATTTCATTTACGCCTACTAACTAAGACTAGCTTGTGACTTGTCTAATTTTATTTGCAACTGAAGGTTATCTAAGGTTATCTAAGGTTATTTATATTTTTTGAAAAAACCGGTTATTTAAGGTTTTTTATTATGTCAGCAAGGGTTAGTAACAACTATGCCTACAAGCATTAATCGTTCCCACTCCCATGTTGTTGTGTTCCCAATCACATTCCCATCCTTGTTCAAATCTAATTCCCATTCCCGCGAGAATCCCATGGGAACTCCCATTCCCATATACACCTTTAATCTGCATCACTAGTTACACGTGCTGCTTACAGCAACTTTCAACTTTCGAGACTTTCGTACTTGAGCTGGAAGTCCGCGGACATGAAAAAACGGCCTCTTAGGCAGAGGCTGATGATGATGACAGTTTCTGTTTAACGTCGCTACTCATATCGATGATGATGAGCGACAGCAGTCATTGTCAGAGGCTCAGAGCAGAACTATTTACAAACTAGCCTACAGATATGGTGCTGTCGGCTCGATCGTTTTACTATAGGCGTAGTTTCGGTTACTTTAAGAAACAGCTAAGCTCCGTACAAAACTGGTGTGTAAAAGCAATTATTATTCGTTCCTTTCAGTTCAAATTTTAACGATTGCTGCTGTCCCGGCTTAACGGCCATTTGTGGGATGGTTCCCGTCGTCTGTTGTCCATCCTATGATCATATCTCGAAAACTAAGCAAGATAGACCCTGTTACGATGAAAAGCTATTAGGAAGTTGACATCGCTGATTTTGTTGCCGCATTCAGATCCTCCGCAGATAGACGATTCCGGGAGAGATATTCGGGTTTCAAATACAAAATTTGTACAAATAATTGGCCTCCTGATCGACTTGGCGTACCACAACAGTCTGAACCGAGCACGACCGTCGTCTGCCGGTGTTGTCAGCTGTTGTAGACGGAATACGACGCTCGGAATCTGTTGTTCACAATCGTCGTCCGTTGTGTTGACGACGCCAAAGTCAAACAGGAGGCAGACCAGCTTCTTTTCAAAGTGTGATATTCTTGTTTAATGTGAAACGTAAAAGTGAAAGAGTTTTTGCGTGATTTCCATTTTCATAAAACGCACAACTGAGGTGAGCGGACTTCAAGCTGGTTTGCTTTTTAATGCTTGCAATTTCGCACGAAAGCACTAGGCCATTTTTCCATGTAACTAAAACGACAAAAATATCGTCTATTGTAGAGAAACTGTGCAACGTTCCATATTATTTAAAATATTACACGTTAAAAGTCACGATACGATACGGTGCTGTGTATTTAACAAATGTACATACTGTCTTTGTATTTCCTATTAAACTTTCCAACTGGCAGTAAAATACGGCCAAATAAAAATGTAAGACTGCTTGTACTGACATCCCCAATCCGCCTTCAGTGCAAACGCCAGCAATAATTTGCCAGCACAGTGCACAGACTACATCCCGACAGTAAATATAGCGACGTGTGCGTCGTACAGATAACTTCACTGTGATGTTGACAGTTGGTTCGCAACATCCGTCATGTTGCATCCGTTTGTCGACAGGCAACAAAATAATGATGCCTGATTATCCCGGTGAACCAACAGCAACGCTGCCGCCGCCGCCGCCGACACTCAACTCAACTCAACGCACGGTTTTCATCGATAAATTCCGCCCGCAGCTGTCAAAACGTCCGCTGACAGTCCACTTATGTCTGATTTTTGTTTCCGTTCACACGCTTGGTAACAGACGAACGACGAACGAACGAACGGACGGACAGCTTGAGTACACTATGCATCCGCCTGTTAGTCCGGCCTGCAATGTGTCACAGTATGGCGTAGAAAAGCCGAGTTGAAAGATGCAAATCATTATGATAAGCTTGTTAAATAAAAGCTGCACTTTTGTCGATCGTCACAGTACATTTAACACGCCAACATGGCCTACTTCTGTACATCAATCAATCAGTCAACCGCATAGACTGCGGTGGTCCGTTGCGACGACTCTCGATGACCGCGATATTGCGCACTTTCCATGCAGTTCTCGTGCAGTTTCTGATCTGTTGCATCCATGTGTTACGTCTAGTCTATATAGTCTATGTACTCTACGGCAGTCAACATCTGAACGCTCCTGCTTCAGCGCTCAACAACCCGGTGGACGTTTATCAAGACGCGCAACATGTCCAAACGATTCATAGTCAGGTGTCCGAGGGCCCATTTGTCCCAGGTTCATTAATTTTGTCCCGAATGTCTTTGTGAAAACTGACACTAACCCGTACTCCTGACCCTGCCTGACCCACGAGACGGGGAATTTTTGCATTGCTCTTATTGCTTGTCTCGTTTGCGTTGACTGTGCTTTTCGAGGTGGCCGAACCATTAGAAAACTGAACTCTCGGACAACTGGGCAGATACCGTCCAAACAAGGAAAGTCGGCGATTGTTCGCGATCTTTTGGACGCACAGGAGATTGTTGGTTGCTGTGATGTTAAGTCATCGACGCTGAGAACACGTATGAAAAACACGATTCCATTCGCGCTGTTTGTGCGTCACACACTGGTATTGACTCAAAACTAATAACCGTAGGATCACGCGGTTTTCACCGACGGGGGAACCCAGGAACTCTGGTTTTTAGACAAACTTTTATACTCTAGTTCGCAGGATCTTCTAACTTTAGCCCTAACAATGAAAATCTTCGTCTGGAAAACTCCACGTAAGCATGTGTCCATGCCATCCGTAGTTACTGCGTAGAAGCAAGAGTGCGCGATTTTTAGCGATGACGCAGTATGAGGGTTGCAGACCAGATGCCGCTGACGCTGAGCGCGATCTATGAGTGACAGCTAAATATCGTGTTTACTGAGTGTAGGACATTTCCCCCTCGGACATATTCCCCCCGGACATTTCCCCAGCCGGACAATTTCCTCCCCACGTATGACATATCCCCGGCTATTAAAGCGAAAATTTGAAAACTGGCACTAACCCATAACCTACTCTTGACCCCAACCGTCCCACGACACGGGGTCATGACCCTAACCCTAACCGACCCACAACGCGCGGAATTATCTGAAAATTGGCACTATCCGCACTCCTGACCGTAACCGACCCACGACGTAGGGTCCTGACCTTAACCGGCCCATGAGGAGTGAATTTTTAGACAAGAACTTAGCTATCGCAAACAGATCGCGCGTAAGCTGCGCACACAGTATGCCGACGGCATCTATGATAACCCCGTGACCTTGAACTCTAGGTTAACGTTCACTCAAGGTCACTGGAAACAGAACCGTTGAGTAGATCACACACGACTTACTGTTAGACGAGTTATTGGACGTTGAATATTATCGTGACGTTGAAACGTATGTCAGAGGTCACTCAAGGTTATTGCAATTTGTGCCATTCGAAAGCTTGGGTGCGGTTTCCTATTCGCCTTCTATAGCAACTATGGCCGTATCTGTAGCCGTTTGTGAGATATTCAGTGTCAAAGAATGGCATGACCTTGAAAACCAGGTTAGGGGTCGTTCAAGGTCAATGAAAATGGCGCCGGTCGATAGACCATATGCGACTTTCTATTGGTCCGCCATTGTAAATATAGCTCTATCTTGTGCCATTTTCGAGTTATTTGACGTTAAATAATATCATGACCTTGAAAGGTCGTTGAAGTTGGTGCTATTCGAAAGCTTGGGTGCGGTTTCCTATTCGCCTTCCGTAGTAACTATGACGATATTTTGTATCGTTTGCGAGATATAGCGACTTATTGGTAGAAAATCGCGAAATTTTTATACCCCACCTGTATTTAGCGCCCCCGCAGAGGGTGACCCCGTCGGAATTTTGTCAAATTGTTTGATGCCGGTAAAACTAGAATGATTGGGCTGCCGTATTGTGAAAAAAACTATGACGATATGTTAAGCCGTTTTCATCTGATAGGCTACCGGAACGTTACGGACGGACAGACAGACATATTTGCTATATCAAGATCGCGCGTCAGTATGTTGACGCGCGATAAAAACTGACACTAACCTATATTCATGACCCTAACCGCTATCAAATTTGTACACGTTATATTGTAGATTGGCGGATGGTGGTGGTGGAAGGGGGGGAATGTCCTGCACCATGTAAAAAGGGACGGAGAATTGGCCAGGATGGGGAATGTCCGGGGGAATATGTCTAGGGAGAGTGCCCGGATCCCTGTTTCCTCTGGGTATGTAAGCCTACGTGGTAAATGTTACTTTACAGGTGACCCAAACTAATAAAATACCGCCAGGGATCTTAAAAAGAATCAGGGCGCAAGATCGAATAAACTGGAACTGCATGAAGTGGATGCTCAGAGCGAAAAACCGAACACAAGTAGATCGCTCTGCTCAATCCAACCATGTTTTAGAATTGGCCTATTTGAGTTTGGGAACGAGAATGCAGATGTATGAAGACCAATTACGCACATTAGCTCCCGGTCGGCCCGCATCACATGCAGTCGCTTAACAAAACAATCCAGTAAGCACAGAATTGATATGCACCAGAATGGAGTTTAACGTGTCGTCTGACTGCAGATGCCGGTCGTCGTATCGTACAGGCGTAGCCAGTCGTCTACACCGAACATATGGAACAACTGTTCCCCCGAACTGCCAAAGACCGATTTTCTACATCACAAAAATCGAGTTCATTTTTAGACATGAAGAGACATAGATGCATAAAATGATGAACTAGAAGGACACTCGGTAGAGCACATGTAGGCTAACTCCGACAAAGTTGTTCCGACGGCTCGCGGTGAATAAAACCATTGTAAAACCACGCGTCGCTGCAAACCAATACCTATAGGTGGGATTTTCCCGACGTAATAAAATTCCGCGTTGCAGCGCATACGATATCGGAGAAAGCAGTCCGGTTCTGGCATCCGGACTATGATCCGGATCGGGCTCAAAAGTTAATCAGTTCGTCCATGTCCCGACATCTGTTGACACGAAACATTTCATCCAAATTATGCACGCCTTTTTGAGTAATTTTGCTCACAGACAGACAGACAGACAAACGAACACGGGCAAAAACATATACCTCTTCATTTGTCGGAGGTAAATTAAAGTTACGTTATGTTCAGTGACATGCACGATAAACATTATGCATAAATACTATAGTCGTTTCGTAACCTTAATCTTTTATTTCTCGCTATTAGAATTGCAGTCTTCAAAATGCCGAACCCGACAAGTGCCGCACGGGTTCAATACTCCCAGTTATTCGGTGGTCTCGGCATCACTGATTTGTATGCGCGGCAGCATAGCATGCTGCAGCGCACTGTATATCAGCGGCCTCTTCGTCTGTCCGTCTGTATGACACACGCTGGTACTAATGACAACTAGTATTTCTAGACCAAACTTCGTACGGTAGGCCACAAAAAATACCCGTTTGAGGGCTTAAAACGAGACTGGGGTGGGTAAAAACGGCGATAAAACGCATATTTCCCACATTTGTGTCGCAGTATCTCGGAAATGGTGAGAGATAGCCTACGACTAATAGAAAATCGCACACTGGCTTTCGATTGATACCTAATTCGATGATCTTGAATGACCTTCAACGAGTCCTATGCCTCTTACCGGAGCTTGCTGTGTAAAAGTGAATGACGACAGACCCATTGTCAGCAGCGAAAGGATAGCCCGGGTCGGTAGAGTGTCGACAAAACTAAACGTAGGAAAACGCGGTTTTCGCCGTGGGGCGTTCCATGTATTCTAGTTCTTTCATACCTACATGTAAGTTCATACGACAGTTCCCAGGGGATCAGTCCAACGGAGGCCTTTAGATGAGACTGTGGTATGTAAAACGGCGATTTCTGGAGTTTTCTTCGCAATATCCTGGAAACGGTAGAAATTATGGCCCAGGTTGCTATTAACCATGTGCGAATGGTGCCATTTTCAATGACATGAATGAGCCTAATCCAGATTTCAAGGACACGCCCTCATTCGACGTTGAATATCTCAGAAACTGTACAGGATAGACACATTCTGTGTCTTAAAAAACTGTGTATTTTTGTTTTTGTTAAAACTTCGTCAAATTTCAATTAACTTTAATAAGTTTTGGTAAGTAGATCCACATTTATTTATTGACATGGCAAAGTGGCAAAGTGGCAGAAATTATTTCTGTATAAATATTTTCTACCTCACCCATGTCACCACCCTACCTTGTGAAACTCAGATGTTCTAAATTGTTACATAACTTGGAAATGTATTATTTGCAACAATTCATCTGACAACTGAATTAGCACACAGTAAACTGAAATATGGTTTATTCAACAGAGTTATTAGTTGTCATGACAGATCGGCTCAAAACTGTCAGGAATGTGCTCGAATTGTGCACCGCGTACACGGACACAAGCGCCTAGAGGACGACGCTCTCGCGTCTCTCTCGCTGCATGATAGCGACGGTGTTGGGTGCTAGATGCGCCGTCCTGTTGAAACGGTTATCAGACGTTTCAAAAAAAACGTCTCACTCTCTGAACAACATGCCCATGTCTGGCAGTGGCTTTTGAGCAAGAAATGTGTCGCGACAGTATGCCGTCTTCACTTTGACACCAAATCTGAGCAATGTGACTGTAATAAATCCAATGTTAGGCCTATATAACAATTTAGAACATCCACGTTTAACAAGCTAGTGTAGTGATGTGGGTCAGGTTAGGTGGAAATGTATAACAGCATATAATTTCAGCCATTTTGCCATCTATCTACCAAAACTTATTAAAATTCGTGGAAATTTGACGAAATTCTGACAGAAACAAAAATGCACCGTTTTTTTTCTGAGACACGGTGTAGTGACAACGGAGCACTAATAGGAAGTTACACATACAGTCACACACCCTACTGAACGGTATAATTTCATACGATCTCGAGTGAACGTGGATGGCTTAGCAAAATTGTCAATGACACGGAGCGTCATGCGGCCTCTGTGACAGCTGGGCTTCTTGTTGCACTACGCAATGCATTTGTGTTGGAAACGGTGCAAAATACGACCAAAGTTACAACTGTTCACTAATACAAAATCACATACGCTCTTTTGATTGGTACCAGTTTCGATGACCTTGAGTTATCTCAAACGACCTTAAATCACGCATCATTTTTACACATTTTTCGCGTTTTCCGTAAACCTCTATGTAAGGTATTAGCGTATAGGCTAACAGACATTCCGTTCATGCATAGTAGGCCTGTGTGCGTTTGTACCGCTTCCAAATCACTCTGAAAGGTTCTATGAATAAATATTTCAACTCGATCTTGTCAACACATGTGTTTTGTGTAACTTGGATACGTTTATTGACAGCCTACACTACCCACTAAATATTTTAAAGAAAAAATGCATTTGTAATATTTTATCAAAAGGAGTGTTATCATAAAAACGGCCACAAATATTTTGGCAAAAGTTTCGGCACAGCAGACTTCTCATTCTGCTGACATTAATGTCCATATTAATAGAAAAGAACACACACAAAAAAGTATAGCAAACCATGTCAGGTCCTCTCAGATTTACGGTGACTGGATCGTCACTACAGTGTTCCAGGACAGTTGTGTTTACAGCAGGTGAATCACGTAAACTAGCAGTCCTTAAGTACGCGTCATTCCACAGTTTATGCTGCCTTATGAACCGAAATATTTAAATATTGTAAACAAACAGTATATCTATCGGAAGAGTGTGCAGTGTCAAAATACAACTGTTCGAAGTGCAGTTCTTTGGCCAGACCCACAATCGTTTTGCCACGCGTTTATTGCTCTGTCGATAATACGTTGTTCGTCGACGTCACCCCAATTTCGCTGTTTGCGTGTGTCAAGTCGCTACTGGTTCTAAGCCACTTGCGTGGTTTGCGTAACAACTCTAGCGATTTGACACACACGATTTAAACTTAAAATTTTAGCCAATTTAAAAATGTTTTACCGTAATCAAATGAGAATTGAATAAGGCCTATTACTACCAAAAATGATTAGTAAATGTCGTGAGTTGGTGAAGCTATGTCATATTAATTAATCGTACTTGTCCGGTTTTGGGACACAGTGCAGAAGGAATATGGCTACGCCACTGATCATTCACATGTAGCAGTCGGTTCCGGCTAACTAATATACATATAGGATGAGGTTGCGGCATGTTGCATCCTGTCTGTCGTTGTTCACTCATCAGTAAACACGACTGTTGCTGATGATGATGATGATGATGCGGGACGGCTTGACGACGCTGTTACTCATCCTGAGCATCTTCTGCACAGCAACGTGGGCTCATGCTCAACGACAAGGTTAGTATTTTGACAGAATACAGGCGCATTAGTTAACCACAAAAATATTCACATAGTTTTAAGCACTGTATAGTACGGGTCGATGTCACAAAGTTTCTTGTATGTGTAACTTGCATGTTATAACTTGTAACCTGTAGTTATAACCTGTAACTTGTAGTTACAGCGCCTCTGTAGCTCTGCCTATGTAAAGTAAAGTAAACGTGGACTTGTATAGCGCATAGTCGTGGAGCACCACCTCTAATGCGCTACCGTTTCCCGTAAGTCGGCGCTGATCTCCGCAAGCCAACCCGACAGCCAGGCATCAGCGAGCACTGCGAAACCACGTGATACGGGTTGGT
>Ga0209149_1001108_pt1 | contig 12975 bp, 7 predicted proteins | sample WorMetTyACAVOLI2_FD_187423 | JGI IMG/M metagenome (GOLD analysis project Ga0209149, IMG submission 187423) | Marine gutless worms symbiont microbial communities from Max Planck institute for Marine Microbiology, Germany - Olavius algarvensis... ... | reverse complement strand
TAATACTCTGACTTTACCTCCGACATAAACGTCACATGTAGTTCTACAATTTAATGTCAGTGTGGAATACTTTTTTCTCTGTAGTTAAGTTCGATTAGTTTATTTGTTGTTTTGTTTACTCCTTACTGTTTCTACCAGATGTCTGGTGAAAAGATGTTCAAAACATAACATTTAAAGCATACAGCACAGTTCGTCCGCGCCCAATTGCATGGTGCTGCCACAAGCCAAGTTAAATAACGTGATACTGTCGCCGATCTATTCATGAAACTTGCTTCACAACGACCGCTGTAACCGATTTACTGTTGTCGTGGTAACAAACAAATACCTCGCCGTCTGTCGTTGGGGCGGGGGGCGAGGTAAATAAACCGCATGCACCGTGCTTTAAAATAACCACTTATCACCCACAAGCGTTCACACTAGGCCTACTCCTTTAAACATTACTCACAACTAACTTTAGCGACGCTGCATTTTACTTGTAGGCTACTTAAGTAAAGTTTTGAGTTGTTTTTACTTTGACTCAAGCATGTTGTGCGAGTACTTTGAACGAGTCTGTCGAATGACGAATGGGTGTCTGTGTGAATGCCAAGGTACAGTGACAAGTCGCTGACAGCAGCAGTCTTGCAATGTGAGACAGCGTCGAACAGATGTCGACCGCCATCGTCACTCATCAGTAACCGCACGCACTGAGGCCCATGTAAACAGACGTGCGTCTAGCTCTATTTTAACTGCTAAACCATCTGCGCCTTAACTCTGCCAGTTTTGTTTATTGTATTTATTGTAAGTCAATCGACAGCGATTTTAGTTTAGAAAGTTAATTTCTGCATACGATCAACGTTTACCGTTTTGTTGTGGCTTGACACATTAATATTATTATTTTTTTATTTTGTGTTTTTATGTTTTTATTTTTTCCCTTGTCTTTTTTTCATTTTCTTTTTATTGTGTACTTTGTGTACGATTTCATAATAAATATATAATAGATTTTTTTTTGTTTTTCATCGTTTTTTTATGTTATATTATTAATACTTCTCGTCTATTCATCATTCTGCAACATTTTGAAGGCACTAAATGGTCTTTGAAGTGCACTTAAGAAAACGCTGACCCGCTCACTCTGTTAGTGTCGCCAGATTAAAAAGCAGAGTAGTAGAAATATTTTCAAATGACTCTCTGCCGTTGTATTTGTTCTTAATTTTCTCTTTAAGTTAAGTTGGCAGCTTATTCAAAGGCGTGAAAGCCGAGGTAGAGGTCTCTCTGTCTACCGAGTACGGACACGCATTATTGACATCACTGACAAACTCATTATTTGGATTATTCAATTCTTAAATAAACTCTCAGTCGACGACACATTTTTGGTTCAGCTAGATGCATATTTGTATACTATTCGACCAACTGTAAACGACGATTATACAAAACAGTTCAACCACTAAGCTTATAGTCAATAAATACACGAAAATAAATAACTTAAAACAGTATTACAGTAATCGCACAAACAAAATGAGATAATAACTGCGCACCCTGTGTGTACAGGAGAAGCTATAGAACACGGATCGAGGTAGGCTATCGTGCTACCTGACTGGTTCGTCATATTTGTCAGGTTCATGGGCAAAGAACGCCTACGGTCAGCTACCGGTGATAAGGGACACGACATGCAAACACAGAGATGAACTGGATAACAAGAAAACATATACAACACTGGGATAGACCTTTGTTCTGTTTGTACATGTCGCCTACTTGTAGGCCCTATACACACACCAGACTATTACTTACAGCATAAATCATTTATCTATGCCAGATCATCGCCGCGTGAAGCTATTGGGGGAGGGGTCCTACATATAGCGCGCCTACGCGGGCTATGCTACAGCGCGGTGTCCGTACGTCTGTCTGTCACGTTCTTGTGTTCTATCGAAATCAGTAAACATATCCTCAAACCTTTTCAGCTACTTGCAGTACTATCATTCTAGTTTTTTTCATACGAACTATCATAGTGAAATTCCAACGGAGTCCCCTTAACGGGAACGTCGACTGCAGGTTGGGTATATGAAAAAATCGAGATTTTCGACCAATATCTTGCTTTATCTCGGAAACAATACAAGATAGAGACATAGTTGCAATAGAATACTAATAGGAACTTAACTTCTAACAATACGGAGCATCGCGCATTCTCTCCGCATCAGGTGAGCTTCTTGTTTATTGACAGACACGGATGTTCGCGCCAAGGCGTGGCTACAGAACATGACGACTGCTGAAGCTATTACACAGCACCCTTGACAATGACTAAGTTATCATGCAGCGTGTCGCCGCTGTGTCAAATAATTGTCGTATTCTTCTAGATGAGTTACTCGTCACCGGCACCAACTGTCGTACAAGCTACATTTACACTCACTGGGTGGCGTTACCAGTCATTCGCGGTTTTTTGACTGATGTGTTTTTGTGCCAATTTGTCCCATAATTTAGTGGCATGATCGTCCTACCGTTGTCGATCCATTCTAAACATTTCATGACGATTGCAATAGTTTTTTTTGCAATCTCGCTAACAAACGAACAAACATCACCAAAATACCCGACGGACACCAGCTACAAAACGCGATGCCTCAGATTAGCCTGCTGTCGTACAGCTGGACAGACAAGCTGCAGTGTCAAACAGTGGCGTATTTAGGATTTCAGTAAGAAGGGGGCAGCGGCAAGGGAGGACTTAGCACTGGGCAGCTTATGTTGCCTGCTCCGCATGGAAGTAAGGAAAGAAGGAGGCGGCGAGGCGCCGTAGGCGTCAAGTGGGTGGGGGTGGTGGAGGTGGCTGGGTCCCTTCCCAGAAAATATTTTTTCTCCAAAATAAGTTTGCGTACATTTTTAATTAAGTTTTTAACCAACAGAAAACACGGACAGTCACTAAGCCTTGGGACACGGATTTTACTGTTCAATCGCGAAACGAAGCTTACAAAAATATGCAAAAATTCATAGTCGGGCCCAGGGGGGGGGGCGGTCGCACAATCGTCCCCTTCCTGAATACGCCACTGGTGTCAACATGGCGCCTCGTCGTCTCACTGCGCTGGTTTCGCTGCGGCGTCGAAGTTGAGCGTGACGAGTGCGTGGTCTCCGTGTTCGTCGTCGTCCGACTGCTCGGTCGGGATTGGCTCGACGTCATCCAGCTCGTCGTACTCCTCATCGTCGTCGATCATCTCCTCGACCTCGAGCGGCTCGCCCGGTGAGAACTGGTTTGCTATCTCCTCGAACGTCTTGTTCTTTGTCTCCGGCACGAACATGTACGTGAAGATGAGGAAGCCGATCAACATCACAATGAAGATCGTGAAGACGTAGTTACCGGTCAAGTCCTACATCACACACCGTCATTCTAATGATAGTGACAATTGAAAGAACAAGAAGCTCTGCTGTCGCAGAGAGGTCGCGCGGTTGTCTGTCTGCAGTTAGCTTCAACAGTACAACACATCAAGCGCAGACTTTTGTTATTAGTTAGTTACTTCAGCTTCAGATTTACCAATGCGTACAATTAAATTCTGTTCTGTTCTCTTCGGTATACCCGACCAGTGATAAAAACGACGTCGACGTTTGATGTCATAAACGTAGGCCATACACTGATGCGTGGCGTTTCGGCTGACCGTCTGTCACTATACACGGAGGCCGCGGCGCTTAATGATATAAACTTACTCGACGGTCGAAATTGTTCACGACACCTGACACTCCGCCAGTCATCGATCCCAACGCCAGATATTGGTAGAAAATCGCAGCTGTGACCTTGCTGACAATGTCACAAAAAAAGAAAGGAATATGGGTCACAAAATGAATACCTCGCCTTCCATCTACAGGCGAGGTATCACTTCAACATGGCAACAATTCGCATTGATTGATGTGAACCTAGATACACCGACAGTGAAGCTGACGCGTCGCTGACGTATGTCTATAGCTAGACAAATCGGTTTGGTCGTGTACACATGCACGCACTGATGCTACAACATATCACGCCACACACTCAGCGTGATCGGAGTCGGCAGTGCAGCTGTATCGCTGTATATACGTACAGCAACAGACTCGAAGCAGAGCGCGATGATGAATGTGCCAATCCAGTTGACGACACTAGCAGCAGCCATGGCTTTCGGCCGAGGTCCTTGTCGAAACAGCTCCGCACCGATCATCATTGGTATCGGCCCTGCACAGTGTATAGCAAGACGTCACTGAGTGCTACATCATCTACAACATTATACCACATATGAACGGTGCAGTCAGCCCATGATCAGCTGATCGTAGTTGTCGTAGATGACAATGATGGTGACAACAATAACAATTGACGCCAACACAGCAAACCTCGTCCCGCGTCCCACTGCATGATGCTGCAAATTTAATGGCACGATTCCACAGCCGTTGTCAGAATGTCTGTTTACACTGACAATTTCATGACGGTGGCTATTTATAACCGTTACCCCGCAACGTTACACAGTTACGAAGACGCACGGTCACAAAGTTGCAAACACGGTCGACCGACGATAAACACTATCTCGCCGTGTGGCGACGTAATGATAGAACAGAACTATTTAAAGTAGAGTGCAGTGCACTCTATCGAGAAGCAGTTCCGCGCTATTTTCAACGTGAAGGTCAAGTTAGAGCCGATACATACCGGCGACAAAGTCGAATTCGACACATACATACATACATAACAATCTGTATAGCGCGCTGCGTCGACAGTACTGAGTAGGCTACATGTCGAATCAGAGGCGCTGGAGGCAGTCGCTAGGCGGCCAACTATTGGCTAGCAAAGTAATAAGTTTTTAGGTTAGCTGTCCAGTGAAGGAGATTGTCTGACCGCAAGCGGTAGGCCATTCCAGATTCTAGGTGCAGAATATAGGAAAATGATCTTTGTCCAAAACTGCTGTTGCAGCGTGGTACTGTTAACAGATTTTGACTGACTGAACGGAGAGACCGATGAGGCTGACAACGTGTTAATAGAGAAGATATGTAAGCGTTGCAATTTTGAATTCAATCCGCTTGGGAACAGGGAGCCAGTGAAGTTCGACTTTGACTTTGTCTTTGACTTTGACATTCGACTTTGTCGAAAGTCGACACAATCGACAAAGTCGAAAGTCGACCAAGTTGTCGACTTTCGACTTTGTCGCCGATTTGTCGTCGTTTTGTCGAGAGTAAGTAAGTAAATAAGTAAATGACTTATAAAGCGCCGTAGTCAAGTTAGAATCCAGGCAAGTCGCGGCTCGTTCAAGTCTGTCGACCGTGTCGCAGTCGACGTTGTCGCCAAAGTTGAACATGTTCAACTCGGTGGACTTTGTCGAAAGTGGATAATAATTGTCGCCCGAATGTCGAACGTCCTTTCGACTTTGTCGCCAGTATGTACCGTCACTAAAAGGTCATTTCAAGGTCAAGTCTTCGGGGTGCAACTATAAAATTCAATAAAGATATCGTAATCAATAAAGTCGACAGAGCAAACATGTATTTCGGCACTTCGTGACACTGTCAGTCTGTGACCTTTGACCCCGAGCACATAGTTTGCTTACCACTAACCAGTAACCAAGTTTGAAATGTAATTAAAGATAAACCAAGACAACCCAAACAAGACGTACAGTTCGTGCAGTTTGTGCAGTTTCGTTAGCAAAGACTTGACGTTCAAGCACTCAGACCGAGATTGTTCTGGGGCCGAGGCACGCGCCCAACTTTTAAGTGCTGGCCAGCCGCCAAACCGTGTCCAACCCCCAAATGTTGGGGCAACCCCAAATATTTTAGACTTGATCAGATGACGAAGCGATACTGATGTTTATACTGCAGTGCTGATAAATACGCAGGATAACGGCCAGGCTCCACTAGTAAAAATTTCCACCTACACCACGCTCACCCCGCCCCGCCCCCCTCGCTCATCCTCAACGACTAACATCGCTGATAACTCGCAGCTGAATATTTACGATGAGGTCGTTGCCGACTGTCGCGACAGATAAGTACAAAGACAAAATGGTCGGGACGAGCTAGAACGGCATGAAGACTGGGAAGCACTTACCCAGACCAACGGCGAACGCGACGACGTAGATGATGATGCAAGCGATCGTAGCGTACGCCACTTCACGCAGCTGTGGAAAATACTCCTAACAACCAGTCATAACAACAGCGTCACGCTGACACCTGAGCCTGGAAATATCACACTAAACATCACCAGCAGTCTGTACGTTCATATAGAACAGTGACACAACACGGACTGTGATTTATAATTACTTACTTACTTACTTACTTACTTACACGGCGGTCATGTGAGAAACGAGTGAACCTGTGTGAGGAGGCAGCCAGTCAGTACAGCTAGGTCAATGATCATGGCTAACATCGGCACAAGCAGCAGAATCCTTCTACCAGCGATATCCATCAACGGCACCTAAACACACAACACATCGCTAGTCTGTGTCTATACAGAACGGACTACCTGCACATAATAAACTGTTAACTAGATGTTAGACTCTGTTGTCCGACTTCATGCCGGTAGGTGGCGCGCGGTTCGCTGACGTAATGCAATCAACTTGTCTGCATTTAGGCCTCCCACAATGCTAATGGTAAGCGAATGATCCCTGCTGGCAAAAATATCGGTACTGCCAGAAATTTAAGGGGGAATGTCCCCTGTCTTTGTCTCATACGCGTGTGGGTGCCAGAACAGGGCAACTTTCAACACCACTACCATCACCATCACTATCATCCATCCATCCATCCATGTTTATTTGCACAAAGTAAAATACATGACATTTGTTGATAACAGCATGAGCTAAAAACTGGACAGAAAGGTCAATGCATGACACTCATAACTGCCATAAAAACAAACAAAAAATAAAATACATGGAGAACACACATGATACATACAAGTAATCATCATCATCATCATCATCATCATCATCATCACCATCATCATCATGACGACTATGCTAAATCATCAATAAACAAACACAAATGTTACAGCAATTCACTGCCGGAATCTGTCCGGAATCGATAAATAAGTAAATTTTACGGCTAGCGAAGCAGATGGGTCGAGTCCCGTACAGCACGACCTGCTGCAGATATAGGCGCATGAATGTGCGGCTGTTCATCATTGATGTATGATACACTGTCACGTATATCGTCGTGAGATGTTACAAAACATGCCTAGTTATCCTTACCATATCAAATGTAGACTATAGATACGAGAAGTTGAGCTCTATTACGTAGCTAGAGCTGCTAGACTCCAGGGGCGTAGCGACGGGGGGGGGGGGTATATCGGTATATATACCCCCCAAAAAAATCAGTAACCGTTTTGTTCACGTGTGGGACATTAACACATGTTTTGAAATTGCAATGACTAGTTAAAACGTATACCCCCCAAATCAAATTTCTGGCTACGCCACTGCTAGACTGACTATACTCATAGTCGCCTACCGCGATGAATGTCATGACGACGTTGACAGCGTTGGTGCCGATGACCGCGTACGGAACATAGGCAGCAGGGATCTTGGCATCCATGAATATCGACTTGGAGTAGAAAAATATCTGTCAGGTCATAAACAAACAACACGTAATTAGTTGTAATAATCAAACGGAGGCCGTCGTCGTCGTCGGCAGCAGTATTGTGAGTTCATTGTATATAGTCGAGCCACCTGTCAGATGTCAGCTGTTATGTCTGTCACTAGACGTCTGCACTCTGCATAGACAAGAAGCTCAGCTGTCGCAGAGAGACCGCGCGACGCTTCGTGTCATTGAATATTTCGCTAAGTCACTCAAGCTCATTCGAAATGACACTGTTGAGTAGGGCGTGTGTAAGTCCCTATTAGTATTCCATTGAAACTATGTCTGTATCTCGTACCGTTTATGAAATATTCAGCATCAAATAATGGTGTGACCTTAAGATCATGTGTAAGGGTCGTTCAAGGTCGTTGAATGTGGCCCCGTTTGATAGATCATACGACTTACTATTGGTCTTCTATTATAACTATAGCTCTATCTTGCACCATTAGTCACTTCGGCTTCAGATTTACCAATGCGTACAATTAAATTTTGTTCTGTTGTCTTCGGCGCAACGTCGAGGCTTCCTGTCATAAACAAGATTCATTGATGCGTAGCGCTGCGTCGTCCGTCTCTCGTGATAAGCAAACGCCGCCACTTAGTGCTAGCCTATAACCGTCGAAATTATGTTCGGTATGGGAAATAGAATGGCGCGGCTACCCAACTGCGAAAAAAATTTAAGTACTCATTTTGACACAACACATAAACGTGACGGACGAACAGACAGACAGACGGACGAACACGGGTTATACATGGCAAAAACTCCTTAGGCACATTTGCATTTGTTGGAGCCAATGAGCGACCGCCTCTTGGCATGTTCCCCGCCCTCAATTACTACCGGCTGGCGGATACTCTTTATTGATGCGTCACGCGTGGGTCTGTCCGTCTGCTAGCCCATTCGTCCCTATTATTTCAATGTAAATACCAAAATACACAAATTCCGGGGCGGGTGTGCTGTGCCTTGCACTGTAGATTTCCTTGTTAAATATTCATATTCTACGACTTACTGCCATCACCAACGTGACAATACAGGCAGATGGACTTTCTGCGGTATAACATTTACTAGCATGCTTCATATAGGCGGACCCGGAAAATAAAAGAACTAGAAGTTATCCCTAATTCGCTCCCTCGGTACCCTCTTTAATTCGCTCACTCCTTGGCCCGGCCTGGGAAGCGTCGTAACCTTCTCCAAGCGAAGCCAACGACCTCTATGCACTAATAGCTAAAGGTTTGTGACAAATGTGACACCAGGTGACTGTTGCTAAGGACGTTTCTCGACTTACAGCCCCTGTAATTCCCATGATGCAACGTGCCGTGCGTCATTGATGCCTCTGAGAACGGTTGTTAAGTGTTCAACTTGTTATAATAGGCTACTAACTGCGTTGATGCCAGAGAACTGCTGGATGACTTGGAGCATGCAGGCGATGAAGAGAGGACGACGCAGGTCGACAGCTCTCAGCAGCTGAAGCAGCGTGTACGGCTGTGCGCTAGCAGTGTTGTCTGTCGCTGTATCTGTCGTGTCCTCCGTGTCCATCTCTTCCATGTCGCTGTCCACGTCGTCCGTCTTGCGGTAAAACTTCAACGCTGTACAGCAGCCGGCGCGCCGACATTTCAATTTCACCAATGCACAGTCTCTGCTGTATCCCTCAACGGTCTACATAGGATACATAAAGATGTTTTACACAAGAATGAGTCATTTCCTCGACTCTGCGCGTTTAAAAAGACGTGAGACTATACCGTTAGACCATCACTAGCGGATCAGTAGCGCTCTTTACAAATTTTTTTATAAAAATTATCCTTTTTAAATACATTTACATGCCTATGCGCTGTCGGCCAAGGCTCTGTTCTTGGTCACACGCTGTGTTATACATCATCTCATTCATGTCATCTCTTTCCTTGCATCTTCACGCAAATGACACAAAACGTCTCTTTTCTCCGACCCAGTTTTTATGCATTCATTACTCGCTTGCAAAGCGCTCGCTATCAGATCTCTTCCTCGATGTCTGCTAATCTCGTAACTCTCAACTCTTTTGAAACTAGATTTCTTCACATTTGACTAAACAGAACTCGCTAAACTGCAGACATGCAGTCAGCTCGCTCCATGCAACACAACACATTCACTAGCAGTGTGATTCCATGCACCGTACAAAAGAGTTCGTATTACCGTGGATGGCGCCGTCCCTGTCTCTGCGAACAAGCAGCAGGTATCGTGGCGTCTCCGGGCAAAATGGAAGGACCACAAGCGACAACAGAGCCGGCATTGCCTGCAGCAGTATCAGATACGGCCAACGATCTCTCGTACCTGCAACACGACGCACAGAACACTAACATCGATGCTGACTTCATACTAACTAATCAGCAATACGCTCTTTACGATCCAGCGTAACTGAAGCAATTCACCAACTGAATCACAACTTCAGTTAACAGGGATTGTTACAGGTTGGAACAGATGGGGCCCGGGCACAGATTGCCAAACATTTTAGACTTAATTTGATAATAAGACGGATACCTACGTCCATACCGTAGTCCCATACTGACTAATACGAACTGTAGGGTTAACAGTTTTTCGTTGAGAACCGTCCTTGTGAATTAACCCTTGCAAGTGCAGTGGGAATTGTAGTTCCCAACATGACCAAGCAAGCTCAGTGACAATGTTTCATCTGAACTTCACATCTATTTGCCTTATACATCTGTCTCTTTGTCGGATTAATATGCAGTTGGTACACTGACCCTTGGTGGAGGTGTTGTTATATTTCGTACAGTGAGGAGGGGACTGAACTCGTCCGGCTCCTCCTCGCTGTATCAATAATAATCCATGCAGCTGGACTGGCGTTCATTCTATTATATAAAATCGTACTTTTTTGTGCCCAATATAAAGGATAAATTGCAGTGAAAAATACAGAAATTTAAAATGCAAGACAAAATGGTATGGCGGCTAAGCCTGTTTCCACTCGACAATAAACACAACATTGTTCCCTGTAATTAATGGTTCTTCTTATCATTCCCATCCTCTTAACATGACCGCACGACGCATCACTAACAGGTGCGCTGTAACAACAGGTCCGTGCCTCTACATTAACACACGCCTATAGCACATTTTTGCGTTTTCACCATGCACTCTCTGTATTCGGCATTTTCTAGTTCGGCATATTCAAAGACCAACCGTATTCCGAGCGGACACCAGCATGATAGTATTGTGTGTACCGAGTATCTCCTTAAGTCCAAAGACGCTGGATAGAAAGATGCCCGCTGTGACGAGCAGTTGGTGTAGTGTACCAAACGCACCGCGGTAGTTGAACGGCGCGATCTCAGACAGATACATCGGCGCTATCGTGTTCGCCAAACCTGACGTAAAAACACAATCTAATAACAACAATTACAACTTACCTATATTTTAGTAGGCCACCATTTTTGCCGCGCAATGCTATGCATAAGCGCGGCTTATGCCGTCATGCGGTGTCTGTCTGTCCGTCTGTCTGTCACGTTCGTACATTCTGTCTAAACAAATAAACACGTCTTCAAAATTTTTTCACCATCAGATAGCCACACCATTCTAGTTTTTTTTCATACCAAATGTCATAACAATACTGCGACAATGATAGTGATAATCTGGTAATGATAGACCTATAAAAGGACTGGACAAATTGTGGCCTTTCTTACTGTTGGATGTTACCACAAAGATATGTATCTTTCTGTGTAGCGCTAACTAACCAGGCTCAAGACCCACCTTTTCAGTACCTCATTTTCTCCGCCACAGCACGTAACCTAATCTCATTTTATAATAATTATTGTTTTATTTATAATCCACTGTAACAAGCGCCGCAGAGCTCTGGTGGTGGGGCGCTATAGTAAGTTTCTCAGATTTGATTTGATTTGATATGAATGATCTGAATAAAGATACTAGGCCTAGCGTACAGTTCAACACAGCGACAACGACGACTTGTACGTCGTTTAGTTCGTTGTCTAGTGCTACATTAACGTGCGTTGAACAGCGCATGATAGCGTAGCTAAGATAACACCGCGCCAGCCTACGTGATGCGATACAGTACACAACTAGAAAATTAATGAACACAAACGAAGCTGAAAATCAACGATAATTAACGAAACAATAGATAGAAACCGGTAAACATTAACCCTTTAGATTGGAAACGTAATTACAGTGCCACACCGAATAATATGAAGTTGGTACACTGGCAGTTGATGGGTGGGCTGTTATATTTGGTACAGCAAGGAGGAGACTGGGTGGAGCTGCAGCCCGCTTAGGCCCCTCCTCGCTGTACCAAATACCCATCAACGGTCAGTGTACCAATCATCGTATTGCTGTATAATAGTCCGTTGCTGTGCGGTTAATGTGGCAATTAAAGAGTTAAGAAGTCCAGCATGTCCACGAAGGCTTCCTACATGAATAACAAGTCGAGAAAATGAGGTAATTCACCTGAATTAATTCCTACAAAGACTCGACCCAGCATGAGCATCTCAGGTGCTCTCGCAGCAACACACGAGCATGATAACGTGGCACCGATGAACACGAATATGTGACTGAGCAGTATCGACCGCTTCCTGGACACGACAACGACACCAGTCACATCTCACGCCAATACACCGTGTCTAGAAATACCGTACTATTTTTTCATGCAAAAACAGAAGAGCTTTTTTGCGCAACTCCTTTAAAAATACCCAATTTTAATAAAAAAAATTGAGACAATATGCCTGAGGAAAGTCTGATTCAAAGCACCTAAAACAGTCTGTCTGCTAGTTAAACATTATTTGCTAAGAGCAACGTAAACAGACGCCAGTAAAAAATGTAGTTTCAGCACTTGTTGCAAAATAAATTAGGTCAACATAGATTAACGATAAGCACTTCACTAAACGGTTATACATCATACATGAAATGTATACAGCAAAGCATGTCTACGAGATGTTTCTGGATAGAATCACAGAAGAGGTAAAGACACTGACAATGACGACAGTGCTTACAACAGTATGGCAGGCTCTTGGTCAAGAAATGCAGTCTTGCTTCGATCGTATTCAAAAGGTCACGGCCTACATTACTTCGACCACGCAATACTGCGATGACGTCACGTGACTTACCTGCCGATGACGTCAGCAAGCCATCCTCCAAGGAACGAGCCAATCATGCCTCCAGGTATGAATAGAGCAGTTGTTAGCGCCCAGGTGAACTTGACTGTGGACGCTGACACGGATCCGTAGCGCGCAGTGTACGTCTCGTTGTAGAACGTCTTCACCAGCTGCCAATCAAAAGACAACAGCACGCATCAACTACACGGCGGGCGACGTATTGTTTTTGCTTGCTCGTGTTTCGTCGTTACTTTGTTTGTAACGTTTTTATGAAGATTACGAGAAAACGTTCACAGTTATCGTCCGTCATGAAACTGTGAGAGATTGGCAATGACATCATGGGCCACGGCCACGTTGCTGCGAAATCGACATTAG
>Ga0209149_1001107_pt1 | contig 12976 bp, 8 predicted proteins | sample WorMetTyACAVOLI2_FD_187423 | JGI IMG/M metagenome (GOLD analysis project Ga0209149, IMG submission 187423) | Marine gutless worms symbiont microbial communities from Max Planck institute for Marine Microbiology, Germany - Olavius algarvensis... ... | reverse complement strand
ATTAACCGTCTGTAGCATATGTACGAGAACTTCTTGTCTACGTATTCTGACAAAAAGTCCTGCCATACCTCAACAACTTTACAAACCAGCATCGCGCGGTTTGTCAGCGATAGCTGAGCTTCTTGTACTGTCGTACACTGCCACCTAAATGACCAGACATACTTAGCTATTTTCCAACAAACACTATTAATATATAACGTATAATTTCCTAAATTAACTGTCACATTCATCCACACCTTCCAGACATTAGGAAGAACTGTTATAGAAACTCGAATACACGGCAACAAGCTACAATGATCACACCAGACAATCCGAATAAACTGTGCATTGTTTGACAAACGGGATTTACAGCAACACGGACGAAAGAGGTTAAACTGCACGTGCTTGGCTACAAGTGGTGTCACACTCTTAAAATGATCAAACTGCAACAGGAAAACACAAATCAATAGGTTATATACAAATTCAGTTTAACGAAATAACAGTTAACCCTTTAATGGGCACAGGGAATTATAGTGCACATCGAATAATATGAAGTTGGTACACTGGCCGTTGATGGGTGGGCTGTTACATTTGGTACATCAAGGAGGGGCCTGGGCGGGCTGGGGCCCCGCCCAGTCCCCTCCTCGCTGTACCAAATGTAACAGCCCACCCATCAACGGCCAGTGTACCAACTTCATATTATTCGACGTGCACTATAATTCCCTGTGCCCATTAAAGGGTTAACACACAGTGATAATAATTCACTATTGCTCAACACTTAAGAAATGCCTAAAAATCCACACTAAAAACAACACACGTAATTTTGTTAACAAGGAAACTTAGAAAAGCTACCCCGCTTAAGGGGGTCGAGACTGATGCCTCCGCCAGGCAGGCCTCCAAATCTAACTTTGGACTCGTGTGACCTCGACCTTTGACCTCCTGACCCCCAAGGTAGATCGTTTCATGCTATTGCTTCGTAGACCATTTGTGCCAATTCGGATCGAAATCGGTCTATTTGCCTTCAACCCGTCATCTGCACAAGTTAATTTTTCAAATCATTACCACCCGCGACTTTGCAGCAAGGTAGTATTGTTTTCAGCTGCGTTTGTTTGTCCAGACAGATACGACTAGGCAGTTATCATGCACATATGATACACTTGGTAGAGATGTCTGTGTCTCTTATGATAACTGGAAAACTATTGCAGATATCTGCTTGGTAGTTTGTAGACAGGAGAAAAATTTCAGACAAGTTCGCAAGTCGAGATCACACGACAAGGTCAAGGTCATTTTTCAGATGGTTCAAGGTCACTCGTTAATGTTATGAGCTATTGTGGCTCAGGTAGTGCAATTCCATCTCCGACGGGTTTATCTTCTAATTAACTGTGTAACTCAGCCTTAATAAACAGTCTTTAGTGTTGTAATATTTTAGCTCTAACAGCGCCAAAGGTATTCTTCAGGGAGATCAACCACTCTCCAGACAGTGTGAAATTCCCCGACAATTCCATGACGGTTCGTGGCACTCCTGACCATGTTAAGTGATACTCGTATCATGCCGGTACTAGTGTTATTGTCAGTGGTGGGGTAGGAATGCAGCAGTGCATGATCCGGTGCGTGATCTGAAACCAAAATGAAATACACAAGTTGAGCAAAGTCAAGAATGGACGCAAATATGCAGCTAACAATAAACAGTTTTAGGCCTCTTTTCCCTGACAAGATTGTTTCCCTGACATTTCCCCGACTTATAGTAAAATCCCTGACTTTTCCCTGACAGCTGTCAAATTCCCTGACATTTCCAGGTTTTCCGGACTAGTGGTCGCCCTGTTGGAAACACATAGAAACCACTGGAGAAACCCAGCTAAACCCAAAAAGCAAGCAATTCATAACGATGACACAATAAACATGGTCAGTATCGCTGCAGTCAATGGCCTCGACAGACTCATCTCAAAAATGACCTACATGTCAAGAGGAACATTAAACACTCACTCACTCAATCACCCACCCATCCACCCATCCACCCACTCACTCACTCACCCACCCACCCACTCACATAAAAAGTATACCACAAAAACATTAAAAAAAAGAAATACACTGTTATGAATCTACACTATGTCTCAAAAAACCGGACTCTTACAATGTGTCACAACTTGCCGGTTTAGTGTAGCGGTAACACGTTGGACTTGATCAACGTAGTTACTCTACGCTAGGCCCGGTTAGTGCCTGGGTGGGTGACTGTCTTTGCACGGGTAAACCACTGCGGCGCAGAACCAGGCATCCTGAGCCTGAGCCCACCCACTGTGGCAGGCTAGAATGAGTACCCGGCAAAAGCTGGGTCGTAAACAGGTACATCCAGTGATACACCAGCCCGTATCCGTGGTCTCGCAATGTGGTGCTAGTGCCTGGCTGAATGGACTGGCTGGCGGAGATCAGTGCTGACTTACGGGAAGCGGTACCACATCTGAGGCGTGTTTGCGAAGATGCACTATTCAAATCCATCGCTACTTTACTTTACTTTAGTTCACCAATTCACAACAATTACTAATTAATTTTGGCAGAGAGAGACCTTATTTAACTCTCAACTGACTGCTAAAAAGTTTTTTTAAATTGGCATAGAACCAGCTGTGTGGTTTCCATAACAACAGTAGCGACTTCACACATCTAAAACAGCAGAGATCTGCAAGTCAAAAAAACCAGACAACTACGACATTCTGACATAACTTGATCAAAAGTTCTTCAATGTAATAAAATTCAGACATAATCCGTGTTTTTAATATTCTTAATTACACCTCAAACTCAGAAGACAGTTGTGTTTACGGCAGTGTACCAGCTTAAGCGGTTACCACGGCAATCCTTAACTATGCAACACTGTGCAGTTTGTGCTGCCTTATGAACAGAAAAGTTAAACTTCCAAACAAACATTTTTCTACTGTAACAGTGTGCAGTGTCAAAAGTTACACTGAGTGTTTGAAGTGTAGTCTTTTGGCCTTGACACAGGCCCACAATCATTTTTGCCACTCATTTACTGCCCTGTCGATGATACATTATTCTAAGCCAGCCCAGACTTCCGACGTTGCAGGTCGACTGCAGGCTGCAGGCGCTACAGCTGTTACTAACAATAATTTTGTACAGTGCCCCTGCAACAGTTCTGTGACGGTGTCACTTTAATCTTAGCATTTGTATGTATGTATGTATGTATGTCAAGCCTCTACTGTTGTTATGGAAACCATGCAGCTGGTTTAAGCCAATTTTAAAACTTTTTACCGTCTGTAGTCAACTGAAATTGAATAAGATCTCTCTCTACCAAAATAATTAGTACTCATTGAGAACTAAAGCTATGTCTTATTAATCGCCGGAGTCCTGTTGTTTTTGAGACACAGTGTATAAATATACAAATATGAACAAGAGCACTCAAACAGCGTAAACTCTGCCAAGGCCGAAATATCCGCCAAAAGTGATCTGGGGTTCTGATCTGGATTAATCCTGATCCGGAATCTGACGTCTATCGGATTGCTCTCAAAATGCTGTGGATTCACTGCCGTGTCAGCATCAGCTATTTCGCCAAGTTTCGTAAAAGTCGGCGGCCGACTGTATGAGAAATGGTGAAAAATCTCCTAAAATGCCCTATTCTTCAATGGTGAAAAATGGAAAAATGACCCAAAATCCAAATACAGATCTCGACCATTATTAAAAGTTAATCATTTCTAGAGGTTCACCGCTTGTCCACGCCTACCATGCTTGGTCGACGTCTGTTTTCACGTTCGTGAGTTATCTTGCTCACAGAATGACAGGCAGACAAAACGAACGATCACATTACTCCACCAGCCTTAGCAGAGTACTAACAATTTATAAAGCACGGCTTACAAACTGTCCAGGGGCGCTAACAAATTGCGAGATGGAATGGAGGAGTTTTTAAAAGATTTTTAAATCTATTAGTGTCCGTGGTAAGCTTAATACTGTCAGGTAAGGAATTCCAGGCAGCTGGACCAGCGTGACTGAAGCAACGTTCGCCGAATTTAGTTCGAGCGCGACGTTCGATGTAGTCAGCGGTGTCGGCGGACCTCAGACCGCGTCGAAGACTAGATTCAGCGATTAACAGCACAGAGTGAGCCAAGTACTGTGGTACACATCAAGTGTGGATTCGGTGGACAATGGATCGCAAGACTTATTTTGAGATATGGTGTATAGCAGATCACAGACTGCACGTAACATGTGTGAAGACAATGCGTCGTCTTATTACAGCCAGTTATTATCACAGACGTTACAGCTCTTCTCTGTCTCCGTTTCTGTTACCCAAGCTACGAGGACACGATACTCCAGTGCCTCCAAGGCCGCAGTAGCCATGCGGGTGCTTGTGCAGGTACTGCTGATGATAGTCTTCTGCATAATAGAATTCAGAAGCAGGTTTTATCTCGGTAGTGATTGGTCCAAATCTCCGTGCTGTCAGCTCTTTCTCGTAGAGATCACGGGAAGCCTCGGCCAGGCTCTGTTGCTCGACGGTGTAGGTGTAGATGCCGGACCGATACTGAGATCCTCGATCGTTGCCCTGTTGCATGCCCTGAGTTGGGTCGTGGCTCTCCCAGAACAGCGTGAGCAGGTCAGCGTAGGAGACCTGTGCTGGACTGTAGACCACCCTGACGACCTCTGCATGGCCGGTCGCTCCACTGCACACCTGATGGTACGTAGGGTTCTTGGTGTAACCAGCCGAGTAGCCGACCTGTTAACAGTAACAGAAATTACTTATTTGCTGTGCTACACACAGGCGCTTGCTGGGCGCAGGCAGGGCCAAGGTGGGGGGCACCTGCAACCTGGAAAGTGTAAAGGATAGATTCGCTTTGGCAATTACACCATTTTGGTTTGCATAAAACAACCAAAATCGTTGCCATCAGACATGTTTCAGAGCTCAAAATATACTTTACTGCACTTTTGGTCGGGACCCTGCCCCACACCTCGCTGGGAATGCTTACAGCGCTCCCCCACACCCTGTATCTCGTATCATTCCGACATTGGTCGAAAATCACGATTTTTTTAATACTGGGGGTCCCCGTCTGAATATTGTCATAACGTTCGGTGTGAAAAAAACTAGATGGTAAAAAAAGTCTGACGACACATTTAGCCATTTCGACATAATACCGGCATGTTTCAGAGCTCAAAATATACTTCAATGCACTTGTGGTTGGGACTCAGATAGACAGACGGACGGGCAGACATCTCGCGACAGCTAAGTCCAAGCTATCGACAACATCGTGCGGTAAAAATGTACAAGTTAAAATAATATAGAGCTAGTATACTGTGAGTTGCCATAAGCAACAAGCCGTGTATAAGACTGATATAAATGAGCGTACACAGCCATATATAACATCAACGTGCACATTTAATTTTTATTGGAACTTACCGTAATTACACGAACAAAGATAACAACAAAAGCTACAACTCAGCAGTGTATCATTACACCTAATGGCGCTGACAACGAACATGACGTCACTGCAGCAACGAACGTGACGTCATGGGCAATTTATTATCACAGTTTCCACCAATAGGGAGGCTACTAGGCTTAAATTAACATAATCGGATATGACGATTACTGGATGGCTGGTATTGGGCACTCCAGTGCTTTGCACGACTGTATGTGTGCAAGAACTAGAGAAAGTCTATCGACCTAGACGGCCTCTTATTCTGGATTACGACTCAACTTCAATATATTGAAGATTCTGAACCGGTAGAAGTAGACGGGTCACGTAATCGATGGTGTGCTGAGCAGTGAGCAACAGAAACAAACTAAAGGTGCAACAAAACTAAGCAACTAAAGCAACAAAAAGCAGCTGAAAAGTGGCTCCTCATGGTAGGGGCGCGACTCCCTACACCGATAGCGCATTAGCGGTGTTTTCGCGTAATGCGCTATACAAATCGACATTTTACTTACTTTTTTTACTTACGATTGTCGGTGGAGTACCAGCTTGGCTGCTGATGTAAAATTTTAAAAATTCAAACCAAGAATTGTTAAAGCAACATTTCGAAAATCTGTTCCACAGTTTTTTTTCACATTGGCACATAGATCACGTGTGCCAACTTTTGTAAGAATCAGACAAAAACTGTAGGAGGAGTAGCAATTTGAAAAAAGTTTGATGACATCCATCCATCCATCCGTCACCCACACTATAAGCTCCTTTGGCTGCAAGCAAGCAGTGCGGCTAAAAATACAAAAAAACAGATAGACGACTGAATGTCAGATTTCATCAGCAGAATGCCTCAGCAGACAACTGTAACTGCTGAAACACACTTCTGCCATCGGCCAAGCACGGCTTAAATCAAGTCAAGTCACGTAGCCTGTTAATTCAGCATGTCAGGCGCATACTGTTACATGATGAAAGAGGAAAGCATAAAAATAGATAAAATCCTGATAGTTGACTACAAGCACGGATGCCAGGGCTGGACCAACAGTGACAGTGCTAGCAAACAATGTAGCATTTGAGATGTAATGTTGGAAAGAAAAATTTTGAATTAAAAAAACTGTCTCTGTGTTACAGTATTGTGTACTACTATAATGGTGCACAAAGATATGAGCAGTTCTTACAGGTCGGTCGACTGTATCGGGCTTTGATCTTGCTTGGTTTAGTTTGTGTTCCGAGCGCCTCTGTGTCTTCAGCCTTCATGGTGCTACAATTTAAAAAAAAAAATTTTGCTTACATCCCTTCTCTTTACCTTTTAGTGAGCCTAACATGGTGGGATTGGCCCTCAACGTGGTTGAGTAACCATCATCCTTCAGTGCTATGACACTGTTGGTTGGGTCATCTGACCCATAAAATTGTCTCGAGTGGGACGTTACACCCTACTACACACACACTACACATAGCATTTACTTTGGTCTATAGGATCTATGGTGGTCAGTCCGTAAAAATGTGATCCAAGGGGGCACCTGCAGTATCGGCAAACCCGTACTCTAGCAAGGCGCACTGTGTACTAGTTTACTAGTGGCTTACCTGAGTGGATACAACTCCTGCACGCTGCCAAAACTTTCTCTCTGCCCCCCAGAAACAACCCATGCCTACAGAGCACAATTTCCAACAACTACTGTACCTGTACATATACATCGGAGCTTCAATCCAAATTCTGACACACATAGAAACACACAACCACTTAACAAGAATGATAAAATTAAAATAATAACAGTAATAATAATAGTAATAATGCATGTTAATGTTTATGGTGCTGTCATCATGACAGATCCATTGCGAGAGTTCACCCGGTTCATTTGATGAACGTAGAACGGCGCCAAGCAGCCGGCGATGCAAGACCAAGCCAGACGACTTGGGCTGTGAGTCCACCTGTAGGCTGCCACAGTCTACACCCACCATCGCCATTTATTATTATTAATCAGCCCGGAAGCTGATACTCATTTTACTGTCCCACAGAAGGTAGAAGGCTGAGTCAGCCCGAGCGGCTGGTTACATACCGAAATGGTTTACCCATCCACAGATGGTCACCCGTCTCGGTACTAACCGGGTCTGAAGTAGCGCAACTACGTTGATCGAGGCCAATGCGTTACCACTGAGTCAGACCGCCACATGAAGAAAAGGTTTAGACACTACTGGAATGGTATTTTTACAGGACAAAAATGCACTGAAGGCAAAAGCGAAAATAGTGACAGCAGTATATAAACAAAAATACATACAAATATTCTACTACTTCAGCGAAATCTGCTTCTTGACAAATATCATCCTGCAACTCTCCCTCTGCTACAGGGAGGAAACAAGGCTTATAGTTCTTAGTCCAGTAAGTAAGTAACAAAAACGATTAACATGTCTGTAATGACATTGTCACTTCTCGGGCACAAAAAGAGATCAATGAAGTCATGGAAAGCAGCGCATGAAAAGATGAGTCTTGAGGCGACTGTGAAAGATGGCCAGTGACGGTGCTAACGTGACATGCTGCGGAAGACTGTTCCAGATACGAGGGGCGGCGACCGGAAAAGCTCGGTCACCAACGGTTGATAGCCGTGTACGGCAGACAATCAGTGACGATGCCAAGGCGGAATGCAGACGACATCGAGCTTCGGCGTCTGCTGGCTGGCAGAGTTCATCGGCGAGGTACGGCGGTGCTACACCTTGCCGACACTTGTAGACAAGGAGAGCCAGCTTGTAGTCAATCCGCTCCGCCGCCTTCAACCAATGTAGTTGACGGAGGAGTGGGGTGATGTGCTCGTACCTCGATGAGGAAAACACCAGCCGAGCAGCAGAATTCATCACCGACTGAAGCCGCTTCAGCAGGTACAGCGGAATGCCGGTGAGAGTGGCGTTTCCGTGATTCAGCCACGTCAGAACAAGTAATGTCACCAGCAACTGAAGAACGGATCTAGGAACGAACCGGCGGACGCTTCGCAGCTAATGCAGAACGGCGAAGCAGGCAGAGACGGTCTTCGTAACATGTGACCTCATCGAGACGTTGGAGTCGATGTATATATAGAAGTCACGAAAGACAGAAGCTGGCGTAACTTAGTCAGTGCCAACTCGAAGTGGTAACTGCGGCAGCTGGTGAGAATGTCAACCGGCAGTAGACCACAGGATCTCGGCCTTCGCAGTATTCAGCTGGAGCCAGTTAAAACACATCCGCCTGGCAACATCATCAACACAGTTGGTGATAGTGTTCTGGAGCTCCAGTGATGCAGACGGTCGGCAGAACCCGTAGATCTGTGTGTCGTCTGCGTACAGATGTGGGCAAAGACCGTGACCCCGGATCAGCAGAATCAGGTCGGCAGTGTACAGCAGGAACAAGATAGGGCCAAGAATGGACCCCTGCGGTACACCACACACGATCAGAGTTAGAAGAGATGCTGAGAGACCGGTTCAGACGCACTGGGACCGGCCGACCAGGTACGTCTGGAACTGCATTCCAGACAGACCGTAAGACGTTTTCAGGCGCCGGATCAAAATGTCGTGATCCATCGTGTGCTGTACTGATAACCAGCTGATTTGAACATAATGTGCTTTTATCTTGGGACTGAGAAATCTGCATGATTGTCTTTATTATTATTAGGCATTTCTGACAAATGTTGCCTCCATTGCAACAGTGCTGTTGACATGTGCGGGGTATGGTATGGTATGATACAGTAGGGTTTATCATCCATCACATTCAAGTTCAACACATTATAGTTCATTTCATCGATAATCTTCCCAGCCAGTCACTTGACTGTTACTAGCAAATCCAATACAACGACAGCAATTGGCAACAAAAAAACCCAAACAACAATTATATAACTACTGAGTACTGACACACTGACATGTGCAAATTTTAAACTAAACCTAACGAAACTAAAGCCTGGTTCGGGTCGCCGTTTATACCACCCGGCCAGGAAACGGATCAGGCCTATTCTACAACTCGCTAGGATTACTCGGGGCACTTGCGAAGGGATATGAGCTGAAATGACAAAGTGTTTCACGAGATCATTTAAGTGCCAGTATTTTTAACAACCACAGTCACGGAGAACCATCTTGCCAGTCTGATAAATAAATCTCAAAGCACATGACTAATAACAGGATTCCCACCCAAATGACAGAGCAAATTTCAGGACTTTTCAGAACATTTCAGCACTATAAAATACCAGAAAATCATGACCTACCGTATTACCATTTATGGCATTCTAGGTCGTTTTTGATAGCAACACATGATGCAGTGTTACCTGAAATATTTTTGCAGATTTTCTATCATCAACGCAGGTATTTCAGCTATTTCTATCACTGCATCAAATAAATACACCATACTCAATACTCAAACTTATGGGAAATTACATCACTGACTTGGTTTTTCAGGACCACATTAAAAATTGTAGGACTTTTTCCTGTTTTTTTCAACACCAATGTCTAATTTCAGGACTTTTGATGGCCTGAAAATGCAAACACGTATTCCAAAACTTAACAAGACTTTTCAGGACCCGTGGAAACCCTGCAATAATCCAGACACAAATTATCCAGGCCCATGACGGTGACCACTCATAGTAACTGTTGGCATCACCATTGGTGGTCCAGTTGGTAGAGTATTCGACTCGTAACCAAGAGGCTGCGGGCTCGACTCACACCCGGTCCACTGCAAGCAACATTGAGCAAGTTGCTAACCTACTGTGTGCTCTGGCCAACTCAGCCTCCTACCCTCAGCGGGACGGGAAATGAGTAGTAGCTACGGCTACGGGGTGAAGGCCTAGTGTGGCTGATTGAAGCGATGGTGTGTCTGCCAACTGCACCGTGGGTCCAACTGTCCATTAGCCCCGGCAATTGATGGCCACATAATGCGCTGCGGCACCATTGGCTCATGCCAATCAGCTGCCAATTCCGAGATTGTAAAGCGCTGCTGGTCACGAGTCTGACTCATGTAAGTGGCGCTATAGCAAGTGTTCAGACCTTTAAGCCACCAGGCATCTCAATCTGTGTCTTTAAGAAACATTTTCTCTTACTGCCATTTCAGCATCTCTTTAAATCAATGCAAGTAGATTCAGCTAAACACATTCACAATATCAACAGAGCAGTGATTCCTGACCAAACATTGCCAGCTCAGTTCCAGCTGGAAACGGCGGCTTCATTGGGTTAGAGTTGACGGCATGTTTCTCTGCGACAACCAACGCCTCGTCAGATCCTGAATACAACAGCATAATTTTGGACCCAGAAGCTTCCGTGTTTCCGCCCCCACAATGTGGAACAGTCTGCCTGACAGCCTGAAGAGCGAAGACACCTCACGGTAACAATTCAAGCGATTGTTAAAAACTGTCTTGTTTGAGCGCGCACACTTGTAGGAGGCGCCTGTGAGAAGTCTGACTTTAATAGGCGCTGTATAAATGTACAATTTGATTCATTTGACAACACAATGGCATACTTGTTAGCCATCTCTCCTGAGACGACTTGTAAAACCGGTCAAATGTCCGTCCTCTGTCCGTGTGGTGGAAACATTTTCAAAGCCTGTGGCTCCAAGACCGCTGGGCCGACGTCGATGAAATTTGACACATATAAGTTATGGGTCTGCGGACACAACTTCTAGGAAGCAGAATTATGAATTTCAGCACTTGTGCCATGCAGGCCATCCCAAACAGCCCAGTTGGCAGAGATGATCCACCTCAAGCGGGGTACTTACCGCTATACTGTTTAACTCATAAAAATACAGCTGCATCAGACTAACAATCAATCAATCACACGCAAGCTGCTAAACAGGGTCAGAAAAAAATCGTGATTTTTTTATTTAAAAAATCAGATTTTTTGATTTAAATTGGATTTTTTTTATTTAAATCCAATTTTTTCCTTACATATGATTTTGTAAAATGTTAAATTGATTTTTATGCTGAACAAGCTCATAAGAACTTGTCATGCAGTGCTGAAATGCATAAAAAATGACTGACTGACTGTTACTAACTTGCTTCAATTACTTATTACTCACACAGAATAACTAAAACAAGAAAATGGAAGAATAAATCCATGATGCAGCTGTTAACATCTGTGGCATCATCAGCTGGTGTTCGTCATATGGACTACTCGTAGTTCAGTCAAAACTGCATAATCAACTGGGCACCAATTAGTCACCCAAACATGTTTTCCTGTACAAGTTCCTGAACCAGTGAAATTTTACTAGATTTGAACTGTACACTTTTCATTAATGCAATATGATTGTGCTTCCAGGAACTCTGAACTCATAAACTATATGACTTTGCCTAAGTCAATGAGTGTTGTAGTATTTTCAAAACAAAAGTAACAAGGTGCTACCTTAACTAAATACTCAGAGTGCATAAATGAATACAGAAACAAATTCAAACAGTACAGGGATTGTGCTTGACTGCTTGTGCTAAATATTTTTGCATAAAGGCCCAGGGGATTCAAAGTATACACGCAGATGTGATTTAAATCACAATATTTTTCACACAAAAAATCACTTGATTTAAATTGTGATTTAAATCAGTGATTTAAATCGGACAACCCTGCTGATAAAACAAGACAGCACTGAGTGCAGCAGGTAGCATAACTGGAACTATGCAGAGTTAATTACTAGTTTTAAATTTACTCTGAAATATCAAGAACACATTACGTTTCTACATGTTACTTCTCCATCACTAAGTGATAACCTCCACCTAGGCAGAGGTAATAAAACACTAAAACTAACTAACAGAGTAGCTGCTACCAGGGAGTGCTTCAGCTGCAGTAGGCATCACTGCCCTCCAGTCGCCAAACGCCGATGACTGCGTCACACCCAGCTTGAATAGCTGCTGCACCAGCAACGCTCGAGGCAGACTCAGCATCAGCGAACTTTAGATAGCTGAGGTCCACAACCATAACAAAACCTTCAGTCTAATTCTTACAACAGTCATCACCATGCATGTCAATAGCTTAACATGAACGCCACGAATTCTTATGCATGTCGATTCTTTCATAGAATGCTACATAACTTTTACTTACTTACTCAATTAATTAATAATCACTAATTAACTGTGAGAAATTTTGATTAGTCAGAAAGTCAATATTTTATTCAACTTGCTTAGTTACCCGCATAATTTCAGTTTTCTATATAGACATACAAGTATTTGTAAGGGTACGAGTGTGTCTATTGACAGAAAATGTTTGTGCTAACTGCATTACGTCTCTTAGACCTTAGCCCTCCCCGTGACAAGCACACTGGGCGATCCAGTTACTCCACTCTCTTCTGTCTGCAGCCAATGACAATGCTTTCTCCAAAGACAATCCTCCCTTCTCGGTGTCTCTGCTGATCACATGTTGCCAACTGACACGTGGCCAACCTCATTTTATCTTCTTTATGTCTTCCGGTGTCCAATGGAGCAGTTTTTAAGCGCCTCACTTTACGTTAGTAAAAGAGGCGCTTATTGAGATAGGCTGTCGTGACGTCGTTGGTCGTCACGCGCGTGCACTGTGGCCAAACGGTGCATCCTAGACCTATAGTTACTATGGAACACTAATAGGAAACCCTACCCCAGGAATTCAATGGTACAACTTTCGACCCCCTGGGGTGACCCCTAACC